>FWWL01000142.1_pt1 | contig 198824 bp, 164 predicted proteins | sample 2228331 | NCBI WGS metagenome assembly FWWL01 (sample SAMEA103939775, study PRJEB20133) | metagenome | reverse complement strand
GCTTTGCCGGTGCGAGCGGTGGGGCGAGCGGAGGCCGGCTTTGCCGGCCGGAGCGTGGGGGCTTGGGGGGCAGAGCGCGCGGGTGGGCGGAAGGCATTGCGCGCGGGCCCCCCAAGGGGGATGGCGGGGCTAAGCGAGCGGAAGGGTGGGCGGAGCGCGAGCGGCCCCCCGCGTCAGATGTGGGGCCGCCGCTCCGCGGCGGCTAAAACGAGAAACGACCCGCGACGGAGCGCGGGTCCCACATTTTTCTACGCAGGGCCGGCGCTCCGCCTGTGGGGCCGGCGCTCCTGCGCCGGCTAAAAAAACTTGCACGTCGTTGCCCGATCTTGCGGTGCGCTTGGCCGGGCCAATGTGAAGGCTTGGCCTTCCGAGGCGCGGTTGGTACGATACGGGTAATGAGGCACGCGTGGCTTGTGGTTCTGGTGGGGACAGCGGTGGCCGTGGCTGGCGAGCCGTCGGCGCTGGAACACCGGCTTTGGCTTTTGGGCAAGGTGCGACCGGGGCAGGTGGAGCAGGCGAGGCAGGTGGGGGTGGATGCCCTGGTGGTGCCGTTGGCGGAAGCGGAAGCCAGGGGCGGGGAGCTTTCGGTCAGGCTCACCCTTCCCCCCGATCCTGGGCTTTTACACGGCTTGCCGGTGTGGGCGGCGGTGTGGGTCAGCGGGGAGGAGGTGAAAAAAGAAGCGGCGGAAGGCTTCTGGAACCAGCTGGGCCCGGCCATCCGCGGGCTTGGGGTGCCGGTGAAGGGCTTGGTTCTGGCCACCCGCGCCCTGCCTCCCGGCCTGTTGTCCCTGGCTTCCGAGCTTTCCCGCCTGGCGCAAATGCCGGTGGAGGTGGGTGCTCCAGCCCAGGATTTGCTGCAACAGGTCAAAAGCGAATCGGCGAAAGGGCTTGGTCTGGTGGCCTTTGCCCTGGGCAACCTTTCGGCTTTGGGCTTCCCTCACGTGACTCCCCAGGACGCCGCCGAGCTTTTGGCAGCGGTGGATGAGCTGGGGCCTTCCTTCCGCGGGGCGGTGGTGGTGGCCAACCGCGTGGCCCCAGCCCTCCCGGAAGGCCAAAACCCCTGGGAGCTGGTGCAAGGGATGGACTACCAGCCCACGGCGGAAGGGGATGTGCTGCTGGCCAGAAGCACTGTGACTGCATCTGGAGCGAGCGTTCCCGCCGGGACCAAGGTGACCTTGCTGGCTTACGACGCGGCCCGCTTGCAAAGGGATTTGGGCTTGCTACTGCGGCCGGTGCGGCAAAGGCTTGTCGGGTGGGACAGCGTGGGGGAGCTTCCCCCCGCACCGGCTCTGGGGTTTACGTGGGAAGCATTCGTGGCATTCCTCTCCGGAGAGGGCCCAGCCCCCCGGCCGGTGGTTAAGATCCAGTGGGAGTCCCCCACTACCCTCAAGGTGAGCCTGCAAAACCCCACACCTTTTGCCAGCGCCTTTGCCACCACCGGCAACTTCTTGGACCTCACCTTTTCCGGCACCGAAGTGCGGGACGTGACGCTTTTGGCCGGCTCGGGTGCCGACTTCGGTAAGCTCGCCCCTAACTTCGTCCGGGTGCCCCGCGGCGCTGCCTCGGTGGTGCGTTTGTACCTCAAGGTGGTGCCCCCGCAAACCACGGTGGACGTGGCCACCGTGAGCTTTCTTTCCCGGCCCAAAGAAATTGGGGCGAGGTGTACGGTGCGTTTGGGTGATGGCCGGGAGGCGGGTGGGCCGGTGCCTATGCAGCAGGGGAGGTAGCAAGCAACTGCACGACCGCCTCACAGGCCGTTTTAGCCTGTAACAGCAGGTGATCCCCCACCGCCCAAAGGCTTACGGTTTCCCCCCGGGTGGCCAGAACCCAGGCAATGGCTTGGTCCTGGCCGGCGGCCTGGGAGGGGGTGAGGGGCTTGCGCCCCCGGTGGGGCACGAAGCCTGCTTCCGTGAGCAGCTCCCGCACCTGCGCTTCCCGAGCCGGACTGGCTAAAGTCACCGTGGCGTGCGCCGCATGAGCATGGAAAACCCCCGCAAAGATCGAGTGAAAGCCCATCTCCACCTGCGGGAACATGCCTGCTAGCTGGCCTTCCAGGCGGCCAAAGTCACGTTCGGGGTAGGGAAAGGCATCGAAGGCCATGACCGTGGGCAGCACCCGGGTCTTGGGCTTTTCCCCGGAAAGCCGGGCCACCGCTTGCGCGGCCAGCTCGTCCACGGCCTCTCCCCCTAAGGTGGAAACCGGCGAGAGCACCGAGAAAAACGCCCGACGGGGGTTCAGCGGGGCCAGCGCCCGCAACACCATGGCCGGCAGGATCAGCGCCGGGTCAGGAAACAGTAAGCGGTTTTCACCGGCCAGCGGCCAAAAGGCCGGAGGTCCCGGCAGCACCCCAGGGCGGGAAAGGTCCACGCAGGGGATCTCGGGGTGAGCTGTCAAAAAATCGGCAAGCTTTGGCCCCAGGCTCCTGGCGGGGTTATCGGTAATCACCACCAGCCCCGCGTCTTCCAGCTCGGCCACATCGGTGAGGGGGGCCACCACTGCGGCTTCCCCTCCCACCTCCACGATCAGGTGATCCCCGGAGGCCTGGGAGTGAAAGTACTGGCGGGAAACCTCCGGCGCCTGGGCGGCCAGGCGGGGGACCAGCTCGTCCCCCACAAGCGAGGTGGGATCCAGGATGGTGACCTTAGCTGCCTTCGCCAACGGAAACCTCCTTGGGTGGGGAAGCCGTGGGCTCCCGCCGCAGGCGGTGGAGGAGCCAACCCACAGGCCCCGAAAGCAGGTAAATGCCCAGCATCGCGCCCATGGCCGGCAGCGGGGAAAAAGCCACAAGCGAAAGCACCGCGGCAATGAAGAAAAAGGCCTTGGCGGGCCAGCGCTGGCGCAAATCCAGGTCCTTAAAGGAGCGGTAGCGGATCGTGGAAACCATGAGCAGGGCCACCGTCAAAACGAAAAGGCAAACCAGAAGGCTTCCCGTGGGGGTAAGCACCGGCTCCGGAGCGATGAGCACCAAAAGCGTCACCGCCCCCGCTCCCCCGGGGATGGGCAAGCCCACGAAGTAGCGCCGATCCCCATGGTCGGCGCGCACGTTGAAGCGCGCCAGGCGCACAGAACCCGCCACCACGAACAAAAACGCCGCCACCCACCCCAGCCGCCCCATCCCCGAAAGCCCCCATTGAAACGCCAGCACTGCCGGCGCCACCCCAAAGCTCACCACATCGGCCAGGGAGTCGTACTCCTTGCCAAACTCCGAGGTGGACTTGGTGAGCCGGGCAATGCGGCCGTCTAAGCCGTCGAGAATGCCCGCAAGGAAAATGAGCCAGCCCGCCTGCTCCAGCCTGCCACCGATGCTGTGGAGGATGGAGGCAAATCCGGCCAGCATGTTGCCAACGGTAAAAAGCGAGGGGAGCAGGAAGATGCCCCGGCGGAACGACTCGCGGCTGGGCCTTTTCGGGCGGCGAAGCCTCATGCCTGAGGCCCTTCCCCGAAGCTTGCCACCGGCGTTTCACCGGCCCTGGTGCGGTCCCCCACCTTCACCAGGATCCGGGCGTGGGCCGGGAGGTAAAGCTCTACCCGCGAGGAAAACTTGATGATCCCCACCGGCTGCCCGCGCTCCAGCTGCATCCCGGGGGTCACCTCGCAAACCACCCTGCGGGCTAAAGCCCCGGCAATTTGCCGGTAGGCGACCGGTCCGAAGGCCGTTTGCAGCAGGACAAAGGCGTGCTCGTTGAGCTCGCTGGCCTTGGGCCGGTAGGCCGGCCACTTCTTCCCCTTGCGCCAGTACGCTTCCACCACGTTTCCGGCCGCCGGTGCCCGGTTCACGTGAACGTTGGCTGGGGACATAAAAATGGCCACGGATTGGGCAAGCCCTTTGCTTTTGACCCAGTCCGGGCACTCCCCCACCGCCACCACCCGCCCGTCGGCGGGGGACACCACCACCTCCGGTGGGCTGGCGGAGTGCCGTTCGGGGTGGCGGAAAAACGCGGCAAAGCCCAGCATCAGCACGAGGAAAACCGCAGAAAGCCAGGGGTAACCGAAGAGGAAGCTCCCCAGGGCTGCAAGGGCAGTCCACGCCAAATACGGAATTCCTGCGCGGTGAAGCCGCATCATCGGAGATCAGGCCGGGCGAGCCTTGGCGCGTATGAGGGCTTCCATTTTGTCCTTAAGCTGCAGCTTTTCCTTTTTCAGCCTTTTTTCCTCTTGCTCTTCCTCGGCGGTGAGGAAGGTCTTGCGGGAAAGCTCCTGGAGCCGGCGCTCCTTCGCCTGGTGTGCTTCGTAAAGCTCCCTGAACTCCGGGTCTTCCTGAGCCAACTTGGCGCGGAGCTCCTCCGTGTAGCTCATGCTCACCTCCCGCTCGCCCCATGAGCAAGCATCACCTTGATGCTAACACGAAGTGCCGGAAACTAAAATGCCCCTGTGGAAGCCCAGCCCACATTTGCCTGTGACGCCATGCTGGGGAGCCTCGCCCGCTGGCTGCGCTTTGCTGGCTTTGACACCTTTTACGACCCCAGGCTGGAGGATGCCCAGCTGGCCGCGTTGGCCCGCACCCAGGGCCGCTGGCTTTTGACCTGCGACCGGCGCTTGGCCGCCAAAGCCGGCCCCCGGGTGCTTTTGCTTTCCGGGGCCACGGTGGCGCAGCAGGTGGCTGAATTGCAATCGCGGCTTGCCCTTTCCGTGGATGAAACGCGCTTTTTCACTCGCTGCTCCGCCTGTAATGGGGAGGTGGTGTCGGTGGAGCGGGAAGAGGTGCTGCACCTGGTGCCCCCCTACGTGGCCACCCACGCCCAGCGCTTCAGCCGCTGCTGCTCCTGCGGCAAGGTCTACTGGCCCGGCACCCACGAACCCCGCATCCGCCGCACGCTGCAGAAGCTGTTCCTTGGCTTAGCGACAGATTAAGGGTTTTTGTCCCATTTTTTTGCGAAGCGAGCAATGCACCGGCGCCTCCAGGGCAGCTCTTATGCCCCGATGGTTTTTTAAGAAGCGCGCAGTACTGCAGCCAGGCAGGAGCCGCCGGCGGCCACGGCGGTGACCAGGGCGGTGTGGGGCTTGCGAGAAACCTCGGCCACCGAGGGGAAACCGTGAACTCGCAGGTGGGCCGGTGCCGGCCATTGAGGTGCCACTTGCCCCGAAAGCACCAAGGTGGCGGCCAGCACCCGCAACGCCGAAGCAAAGCCGCCTTCCCCCAAGCGTTCGGCAAGGCCTCCCAGCACCGCCGGGCGGTGGGAGCCGAAAAGCGCTAAAAGCGCCGATTCCTCCAGCCGGCTCAGGGTTGGGGAGCCGTTGGCCAGGCTCACCACCAGCTCCACCTGCGCCGGGGCAAGCCCGGCTTGGGTTAACGCCTTCTGGCACGCCCCAATCAGCCCGTGCGGGTCCTCCGGGTAGCAATGGGGCAAGGTAGGAGACGCCGCAGCCCCACTTCCAACGATGCTCACCGGGCCTCCGTCGCGGGAAAGCAAAAGCACCGCAGCCCCTTCGCCCAAAAGGAAACCCTCCCGACCGGGCTGGCGGAGGGCCTTGAGCCGATCGAAGCATTCGGCGTTGAGCCATTGGGCTTCATCAACGCCGCCGGCGAGCATGGCCTGCGCCCGGCCGGTCGCCACCAAGCGGGAGGCCTCCAGAATGGCCCGCAAACCGGAGGCTTGCTTTTCAAAAAACGTAAGGTTAGGGCCGCCCAGCTTTTCCAGGATCCCCAGCTGGCTGGCGGCAGCGTTGGCCACGCTGTTGGGGAAGTGCATGGGCGGCGCCTCTTCGGGACCCACGGTAAACACGGCTTTGAGGATTTCTGCCAGTGCGTCGGTCCCGGCGTTCCAGGTGCCGGCGCAAACCCCCACCTGCTCCGGGGGCCAGGGAAGCCCGGCTCCAAAATTTGCCAGGGCTTCCCTGGCGGCCACCGCCAAAAGGCGAGAGGGACGGTCCAGCCGGCGAGCCACCAAGGGCGGGAGGATGCCTTTGGTGTCAAAACCCGCACAGGTGACCACCGGAAGGGGCGGGCCATCGGGGCGGGGAAGCCCCAGGGGCGCGTGGAAGTCGGGCTGTTCTAGAGCTTTTTTGAGGGCATCCACGCCCATGCCGGCACCGCTCACCACGCCTAGAGCGCTAATCCCCACCATCACGCCCTCCCCAGCACCAAGACTGCCGAATTCCCGCCAAAGGCAAAGGACGAGGAAAGGGCCACCTCCACCTGTTTCTGGCGCGCTGTCCCCGGAATGGGGTCCACGGGGCAGGCGGGATCGGGTTCCTGGAAGTTGGCGGTGGGGGGCAGCAAACCCCGATTCAGGGCCAAGACGGTAATGGCCGCTTCAATGCCGCCAGCGCCGCACAAACAGTGACCCACCGCGCCTTTCACCGAGGAAACCGGTATGTTTGCCAGGCGATCGCCAAAAACCTGCAAATAGGCAGCACACTCTGCCGGGTCGTTTTGCTCGGTGCCGGTGCCGTGGGCGTTGATGTAGCCTACGTCCGCAGGAGCGAGCTGAGCGGCGTCCAAGGCCGCCCGCACGGTACGAGCCCAGGCGGTGCCGGTGGGCTCCGGTTGCGTCATGTGAAAAGCGTCGTTGGTAACGCCGTAGCCCAGGATGCGGGCAAGGGGTTTAGCACCTCGGCGCCGGGCGTGGGTTTCTTCCTCCAGGATCAAAACCGCTGCCCCTTCCCCCAGGGAAAGCCCCTGGCGGCGGCGATCGAAGGGCTTGGCGGGCTCGGGATCCACCGCCCGCAGCGAGTTGAAGCCGGCAAAGGTGAGCCGACAGAGGGCGTCCGCGCCCCCCGCCACCACCACATCAGCTTCCCCTGCGGCCACCCTCGCCGCCCCCACCCCTACGGCCAGAGTGGAAGAAGAACAGGCGGTGGTGATGGTGATGCGCTCACCGGAAAGCCCCCAGGCCAGCGCCACCCGATCGGCCACCACGTCCTGGGGGACCTCCAGGAACTCCGTAAGCCCCCGGGCTTGGGGTCCTTTTCTCAGGCGGTGGGCGAAAAAGCCCTCGGCTTCAAAGAGACCTGCAGCTCCACCGCCAAAGACCACCGGCCACGGAGCCCCGAAAGATGGGTGCAGATCCGCCTGGCGGAGGGCTTCCTGAGCCGCCGCGAGGGCCATGAGGCTGGCCCGGGACGCATGGCGGCGCGCTTTTTCGGGAATGCCCGAAAGCTCCAGGGTGGCCACGTCCACCTGCGCGGCCATCTGGCTGCGGTAGCCGGAGGTATCGAACAGCGTCAGGGGCCGAACGCCGGTAGCCCCGGAAAGCAAGGCCTGCCATGTGCTTTCCCGGTCCTTTCCCAACGCTGTGACCAGACCTACACCGGTGACCACCACCGAAGCCATGGTGGGCAAGTATACTCGGCTTAATACCCGTCCCCGTCCAGGATGTTGCCCAGGGGGCCAAGGACCGAGCCTTCTTCCCGCCGCCTTCCTGGCAGCGTGGCCTGCAGCATCCTCCCCGCCAGGCGGGAGAACGGCAGGGACTGCAGCCATACCCGCCCGGGTCCCCGGAGGTTGGCAAAGAACACCCCTTCTCCGCCAAACAGCATGGACTTCACCCCGCCGACGGTTTGGATGTCGAAATCCACGGTGGGCTCGAAGGCCACCACGCAGCCGGTGTCCACGTGCAGGCTTTCCCCGGGGCCCAAGGTCCGTTCCACCACCGTGCCGCCGGCGTGCACAAAGGCAAGGCCATCGCCTTCCAGCTTTTCCATGATGAAGCCCTCACCGCCAAAAAGGCCGGTGAGGATTTTCCTCTGGAAGAAAATGCCAATGGAAACCCCGCGGGCAGCCGCCAGAAAGGAGTCCTTCTGGCACACCAGCTGGCCTCCCACGTCGGGGAGGTTGATGGGCAAGATGGTGCCGGGATACGGCGCAGCAAAGGCCACCCGCGCCTTTCCCGTTCCTTTGTTGGTGAAAAGCGTAATGAACAGGCTTTCACCGGTGAGCAAGCGCTTGCCGGCGGAAAGCAGCTTGTCCATAAGCCCCGCTTCCCGGGAGGCATCGCCAAAAACCGTTTCCATGACCACCGAAGGGTCCTTGTACATCATGGCCCCGGCTTCGGCAATGGCCGATTCCCCGGGGTCCAGCTCCACCTCCACAAACTGCATTTCGTGCCCTACGATGCGGTAGTCAATTTCATCGGCGCGGGCGGTTCTGGGAGCGGGAGGTGGCACCGGGGCAGCACCGGGGTTAAGCTCGGGCAGCGAGCGAATGGGCACCCAGTCCGCCAACCCTTCCCGCCAGGCGAAGCCTTGGGGGTTGGCCGCCGCTTGCGCCCGGGCGGCGGCGTCGTCCAGGGGACCGATGCGGTTGGAACCGTACAGGAAGTACCAGTTGGCCATAAAACCTCCTCGTGGGGATTCTAACGGCTCGGCCAGCTCTAAAGTTCCCGGCATGACGGTAGGCGTCAACCTGGGCTAGACTGGGGCGCCCGCAGGGGCAGGAGGACATCGTGGAGAGGATCGCCCAAATTCAAACGGAGCTTTCCAAAGCCGGGATTGACGGCTGGCTTTTCTTCGATTTCCACAATCGGGACCCCATTTCTTACCGCATTTTGGGGTTGGAGTTTGGCAAATTCACCTCCCGCCGCTGGTTTTACCTGGTGCCCAAAGGCGGCCAGCCGGTGAAGCTGGTTTCGGCTGTGGAGGCCGGCAAGCTGGATGCTCTCCCCGGGGAAAAGCGGGTGTACCGCTCCTGGCGCGAGCTTTTGGACCACCTGAGGGGCATGCTGGACGGCCTGTCCACGGTGGCCATGCAGTACTCCCCCCGGGGCGACGTCCCGTACGTTTCCATCGTGGATGCCGGCACCGTGGAGCTGGTGCGGGCCGCCGGCGTGGAGGTGGTTTCCTCGGCCCCTCTGGTGCAGGTTTTTGAGGCGGTTTTGACCCCCGAGCAGCTGGAAACCCACGTGAAAGCCGGCGAGAAGATCCACCGCATCAAGGACGAAGCGTTTGCCCTGGTGAGCCAAAAGGTGCGGAGCGGGCACGTTATCACCCCCTACGACGTGCAGCAGTTCATCGTTCGCCGCTTTGAAGAAGAAGGGCTCACCTGCCAGGGGGAGTACCCCATTGTGGGTACCAACGAACAACCCGCCGATCCGCACTTCGAGCCGACCCCGGAAAACGCCCGCCCCATCAAGCTGGGCGACACGCTGCTTGTGGACCTTTGGGCCAAGCTCAAAGAACCCAACGCGGTTTTTTACGACATCACCTGGTGTGCCTTTGTGGGGGAAAACCCTCCGGCCAAGTACAGCGAGATCTTCCGTCTCGCCTGCCAGGCTCGGGATGCGGCGCTGGCACTGGTGCAGGAGCGCTTTGCCCAGGGTCAGCCACTTGCCGGTTACGAGGTGGACGATGCTGCCCGCCAGGTCATCGAAAAGGCCGGCTACGGCCCGTACTTCGTGCACCGGACCGGCCACAACATCGGCACCGAAGTGCACGGCAACGGCGCCAACCTGGACAACCTGGAAACCCGGGACAACCGCCTGCTGGTTCCCGGCCTGTGTTTTTCCATTGAGCCCGGCATTTACCTCCCCGGGGAAATGGCGGTGCGCACCGAAATTAACGTGTTCATCACCCACGACGGCATGCCTCAGGTGTACGGACCCATCCAAAAGGAGCTGGTGCTCCTCTAGGAGTTTGCGCTAGCGCAAAGTTCGTTGCAAAGACCTCTCCGATGATGAAACCGGGAGAGCACAAAGGGGCTTTCCCGGAAAGGAGGGGGTATGAGCGAAAAGCTCGCCAAGTTCATCTTTTGGGGCGGCACGCTTTCCTCCCTGGCCCTGTTCCTGGCCCTCACGGTGGACACGCATCGGCAGTTCGATGCGCTCACCCACGCCGATCGGCTGGACGAGCAGGTGGTAGCGGGGAAGCGAGCCTTTGAAAAGTACAACTGCAACGACTGCCACACGATTTTGGGGTTTGGAGGGTACTACGCGCCGGACCTCACCCGGGCCTACACGCGTCTGGGAGAAGACGCCATCGCCCGGAGGCTGGCCGCACCGGACGTGGCGTTTGCTGATTCCTTCCGCAAGATGCCCAAGCAAAACCTAAGCCAGCAAGAAATTGCCGACATCGTGGCCTACTTGAAATGGGTTTCGGAAATCGAAAACCACGACTGGCCCCCTCAGGACTCCACCAAACGCTGGAAGCGGAGCACCGAAAACCTTCTGGCTTCCGCCACGCTTTCCCCGGGAGCTGCGCTGGTCAAGCAAGAGGACTGCTTGGCGTGCCACAAGCTCGGCGATGCCGGTACGGCCAAGGGTCCCCGCTTTGAGTGGATTGGAGCTCGACGTTCGGCCGACTGGATTGCGAGCTTTCTGGAAAACCCGGAAAAACAAGCCCCAGGTGCCGCTATGCCCGCCTACTCGCACCTTTCCCCCGAGCAACGCCGGCTCGTGGGTGAGTTCATCGTGAGCTTGGCGGCCAGTCACGGGAGGTGAGCCATGACCCATAAGAGCCAATCGGTTGCGTACCCCTACTTTGTGGTTTCCCTTTTGCTTTTCGGGCTGCAGGTGCTCATGGGCCTTTGGTTGGCCACCAACTACTTCACCACCATCCCCCAATCCATCGTTGATGCCTTCCCATTTTCCACAGCCCGGGCTTTCCACACCAACCTGCTGGTGTTGTGGCTGCTTTTGGGCTTTATGGGAGCCACGTACTACCTGGTTCCTGAGGAAACCAATTCGGAGCTTTATTCGCCCAAGCTGGCTCTGGTGCAGCTGGGTCTTTTATCGGTGACCGGGGTGGTGGCGCTGGTGGGTTTTGTGTTTGGCTGGACCCAGGGCCGCCCGCTTTTGGAAATCCCGCGGCCCCTGGATTTCCTGGTGGTCATTGGCGCGCTCATGTTTCTTTTCAACGTGGGCATGACCATCATCAAGGCCAAGCGCTGGACCATGACCCAGGGCTCGCTTTTGGCCGGTTTGTTCTTCTTGGCCATCCTTTACCTCTTTGGGATTCCCTTCTACCGCAACCTCTCGGTGGACTGGTACTACTGGTGGTGGGTGGTGCACCTCTGGGTGGAAGGGGCCTGGGAGCTCATTGCTGCCGCCATGACGGCTTACATGCTTATGAAGCTTACCGGTGTGGAGCGCAAGGTCGTGGAGAAATGGCTGTACGTGGAGCTGGGGCTTTTCCTGTTCACCGGTATTGCCGGCACCGGCCATCACTACTACTGGCTGGGGGCACCTAAGTACTGGCTGGCGGTGGGTGGCGTTTTCTCGGCGCTGGAGCCTTTCCCCATTTTGCTCATGGTTTACGACACCTGGCGGGATATCAAGCACCGCAAGGAGCCCATGAGGCCCAGGCTCACCTGGGTGTACCTGGTAGGCGGTGTGATCTTGCACTTCATGGGGGCGGGGCTTTTCGGCTTTGCCCACACTCTGCCGCAAATCAACTACTACACCCACGGCTCGCAGGTGACCGTTTCCCACGGGCATTTGGCCTTTTACGGCGCTTACGTGCTGTTGAACCTCACCTTTTACTACTTTGCCATCCCGCGCATTAAGGGCTTTCCTGGCTTTGAATACGACGAAAAAACCGGCCACACCGGCTTTTGGCTCACCGCCTTGGGCGTTTTGGGCATGAGCCTGGCTTTTGCGGTGGCTGGTGTCCTGCAAACCTACCTGGAGCGCGTCCAAGGGCAGCCCTACATGCTCGCCGCGCAGCCCATTCGCTTTTGGATGTTCATCGCCTTCGTCCACGGCCTTGTGGTGGTAGCCGGCGTCTTCCTCACCATCAAGCACCTGCTCACCTTGAAACCCGCACCAAGCCCCGCTTCTGCCTAGCTTCAACGGAATCGCACGCAGCAAGCCCCCAGGGCTCACCCCTGGGGGCTTTGCTTTTGCCGCTGCTTTTCCATTTTTCTTTCCGGCGTTGCGCCTGTGGGGCCTCTGCGAAAAATGTGGGGCCGGCGCTCCGCGCCGGCTGACAGCAAAACCACCTGCGCAGGAGCGCCGATCCCGTATTTTCGTGCGCCTTTGTGTTTCCGCTGTTCTGGGCGAGCGTTGACGGATTCTCGAAACGCAGGTCCCTCGGGCGTTTGGCCCTCGGCATGACAGCTTTTGGCGACAGTCCGCAGGCAAGTAGCACGCACGTCATTCCGAGCGCAGCGGGGAATCTGCAGTGGAACAAGAAAGAACCCGCGACGGACCGCGCGCCACCTTAACTCTTTTGCTGGTTACAATCAGCTGTTTGGCAGCCAGGAGGTGGTCATGCTGAGCATGAAAAAATTGCGCCAGATCGTGGAAAAATCGGATACACCAGCGGGGAGAGCCTTTGATTGGACGGTGCAAGCGCTGGTGCTGGTTTCTTTGGTTTCCTTTTCTGTGGAAACCTTGCCCAATCTGCCACCGGCGTGGCAAGAGTTTCTGAGCGCTGTGGAAACCATCACCGTGGGGCTTTTCACACTCGAGTACCTGCTGCGTGTTTTGGTGGCGGAAAGGAAAACAAGGTACGTCTTCAGCTTTTTCGGCCTGGTGGATCTCATTGCCATTGCCCCCTTTTATTTGTCCACCGGCCTGGATTTGCGCGCGTTGCGGGCAGTGCGGTTTTTGCGGGTTTTTCGCCTGCTGAAGCTGGCTCGCTACGGGCGAGCAATGGAGAGAATGCGCCGTGCCTTTCTCTTGGTGCGGGAAGAGCTGGTGCTGTTCTTCGTCGCTGCTTTGATTTTTCTTTACATTTCCGCTGTGGGTATTTACTTTTTTGAGCACGAAGCCCAGCCGGAGCGTTTCGCCTCGGTATTTGATGGGCTTTGGTGGGCAGCGGTAACGCTCACCACGGTGGGTTACGGCGACGTGTATCCGGTGACCCTCGGCGGGAGGTTTTTTACGGTTTGCATCTTGCTGCTGGGTTTGGGGATCGTGGCCGTTCCCACCGGCCTTTTTGCCTCCGCCTTGTCCCGCGTAAGGCAGGGGGAAGAATCGCGAAAAACGCCGCTGTCGTAGGTCGCAGCTGCTGCGGCGTTTGGCGTTGGGTGGGCGACGGGACCGCAGCCGAAGAAAGACCTCCACAACTTTTATTTGCCCCTAAGCCCTTCGCGTCCCACTTGCCACGCTTTTCACTTGCTTTTCCCGGCCTGCAACAAACGGGCGGAGTTGCCGAGGATGCCGAGGTCCGGCAGAGATTGGGCGGCAGCAGCCACGGTGGGTGGGAGAAGGCCGAGGGCGGCCAGGGAAAGACCGGCCAGGTTGTAAAGCGCAGTGAAAAGGAGGTTGCCCAAGACCACGCCCATGGTGCGGCGGGCGAGGCGGACGGCTTCGGGGACCAGGGTCCAGTCTTCGCGCATGAGGGCCAGGTGCGCCGCTTCCAAGGCCACATCGGTGCCCGCTGCCCCCATGGCAATGCCCACGTTGGCCTGCGCCAAGGCGGGGGCGTCGTTGACTCCATCGCCGATCATCACCACCCTGTGCCCCTGCCTTTGGTACTCCTTGACGATGCGGATCTTGTCCTCGGGCAAGAGGTTGGCCCGGAAGCGCACACCAAGCTCTTCGGCCAAACGGGCTGCGGTTTGCGGGTTGTCCCCGGTGAGAAGCTCTACGTGTTCGATCCCTAATTCTTTGAGCTGGGCAAGCGCCTGGGGCACTTCCGGCCGCAAGGTGTCGGCAGCAGCCAAAACCCCCACCGCTTGACCGTCCACAACCACCAAAAGCAGCGTTTTGCCCGAAGCTTGGAGCTGCTGCAGGGCGGGCAAGTTTTGCGCTTCGGGGGCAAGCCTGGGGCTTCCCACCACCACCTGGTGGCCGTTGACCTGGGCTTGGACACCTAAGCCGGGGATGGGGGTGAAGGCCTGGGGCTCAAGGAGGGAAAGCCCCTGGGCAGCTGCCGCGGCCCGCACCGCTTCCGCCAGCGGGTGCTCGGAGTAGCGCTCCGCCGAGGCGGCCAGGCGCAAGATTTCAGCGGCGGGAAGGTTGTTGAGGGGAACCACATCGGTAATTTGCGGACGTCCCAGCGTGAGGGTGCCGGTTTTGTCCACCAACAGCACATCGGCGCGAGCCAGCTCCTCCAGGTATTTGCCGCCCTTAATGAGCAAGCCGCGCCTGGCGGCAGCGCCAATGGAGGCCAGCATGGCCACCGGCGTGGCCAGGGCAAAGGAGCAGGAGCAAGCCACCACCAACACCGCAGCTGCAGCCAGAGGGTTGCGGCTCAAAAGCCACGTGACCGCCGCCACCCCAGCCACCACCGGCAGGTAATAGCCGCTGAATTTGTCGGCCAGGCGCTGGACTTCAGCGCGGTGGGCTTCCGCTTCTTCCACCAGCTTGATGACCCGGCCAAAGGTGGAGTCCTCCCCCACCCGGGTGGCCCTGATGCGGAGGCTTCCCAGGGTGGCCACGGTGGCGGCAAACACCTGGGAACCCGGTCCTACCTCCACAGGCATGGCCTCGCCGGTTATGGCCGCCTGGTCCACTGTGGCGTGACCGGCAACCACCTCGCCGTCCACCGGGATTCGTTCCCCGGGGCGCACGATAACGGTTTCCCCGGGTTTGACCTCACCCACCGGCACCTCCACCTCGGCGCCACCCCGCTCCACGCGGGCGGTTTGGGGAGCGAGGAGAGTGAGGTCCCTCACCGCCCGGCGGGCGCTTTCGCCGGTAAAGCGCTCCACAAAATCGCCCACGCGCATGAACAGCACCACGATGGCGGCGGCCACCCATTCCCCCACGGCCAGGGCGGCAACAGCGCCCAGGGTCATGAGCGTGTGGGAGGTGACCTGACGCCTGAGTGCCGCTCGCAGCACGTTGCGAAACACCGGATAGCCGCCCACAAGCACCAGGGCCAGGCCCAACGGGAACGGGACGGCCGCGTTGAGCTTGCCAAAAAGCCCCAGCCATTCCCCGGCCACCACCACCAACAGCACCAGGGCAAACACCGCGGCCAGGAGGAGCGTGAGGTGACGGGGCACGCGTTCCCGGGAGGTGGGAGCCTCCGGCATTTCCGGGACCGAATAGCCCGCACCTGCCACCGCCTGGCGGATGGCGGCGAGATCCAGCTGCTGGGGATCGCCGTGAACCACAGCCTTTTCGGCGGCCAGGAACACCTCCACCGCGGCGACACCGGGAAGCTGGGCAATGGCTTTCTCCACATGGTGGGCGCACTGGGCACAGTCCATGCCCTTGATGGGGACCTCCAGCCGGACGGTTTTAGCCATGGTTTTCCTCGAAAACCCCGTAGCGGGTGCACTGGTAAACGCCCTTGGCCACATCGGCTAAAAGCTCATCGGCCAAACGCAGCAGTTGCTCGACCCGTGGGTCGCTTAGAGCGTAAAGCACGAAGCGACCCTGAGGCGTGGCGGTCACCAACCCACAGTCGCGAAGGCAGGACAAGTGGTTGGAAACGTTGGGCTGGCTCAAACCGGTGATGGCCACAATTTCACCTACCGTGAGCGGCTTTCCCCGCAGCGCCTGCAGGATCGAAAGGCGCGAAGGGTCAGCAAACCCACGGAAGAGCTTGGCCTGCAGCTGCACCACGTTGGCCTTGGCTGCTAAGAGCATCCCCACCTCCACCTAACATCATATCACGATACGCTGATGCAAGGTGCTTCGCAGTTCTGCAGCCTGGCTAACCGGCCATTTGGCTGGGAAGTTGGGGACTGGGATATGCTTGTGGGGCCATGATTGTTGTGGATGGAAGCCTGGGCGAGGGGGGTGGGCAGGTCCTGCGCACGGCGCTGGCCCTGTCGTTGGCCACCGGCGAGCCCTTTCGCATCCACCACATTCGCGCCCGCCGGCCGAAACCGGGTTTGGGGCGACAGCACCTTACGGCGGTGCGGGCGGCGGTGGAGGTGGGGGGCGCGGAGGTGGCCGGGGCGGAGCTGGGTTCCCAGGAGCTTGTCTTCCGCCCCCGGCGGGTGCGAGGGGGAAGCTTTCGTTGGGACGTGGGCACAGCCGGTTCGGTCAGCCTCGTGCTGCAGGCGGTGCTGCCGGCCTTGCTTTTGGCTTCCGGTCCCAGCGAGCTGGAGGTAAGCGGCGGAACGCATAACCCCCAGGCGCCGCCCTTTGATTTTTTGCAAAAGGTGCTTTTCCCCATCCTGGAGCGCATGGGGGCGCGGGTCGAAGGTGAGCTGAAAGCCTACGGTTTTTACCCGGCAGGAGGGGGACGGATCCGGGTGCGCGTGGAGCCGGCAGCCAGCTTGCGCCCGGTGGTGCTGGAGCGCCGGGGGGAGGTCACCAACCGGCGGGCGGTGGCGTTGCTTTCGCGGCTTTCCCGGACGGTGGCCCAGCGGGAGCTTGCGGTGGTTCGCTCGCAGCTGGGTTGGCCGGCGGAGGTGTGCGAGATCCGCGAGGTGGAAAGCCTCGGCCCCGGCAACGCGTTGATGCTATGGGTGGAAGGCGAGGGCTTTTGCGAGGTGGTTTCCGCCTTTGGGATGAGGGGCGTGCCGGCGGAGGAGGTGGCTGCCTCCGCATGTAAGGCCATGAGCCGTTTTCTGCAGGCCAGGGTCCCGGTGGGGGAGCATCTGGCGGACCAGCTCTTGGTGCCCCTGGGGCTTGCCGGGGGTGGGCGTTTTCGCACCCTGCCGCTTTCCCTGCACGCCCGCACGGTCATTGAGGTCATGAAGGCTTTCCTGCCGGTGGAGGTGATGGTTTCGGCCCACCCTGACGGCAGCGAAGAGGTGGAGCTGGTGGCCGGCGGGGTGGCCTGAGGAGGTGCGCATGGTGATTGCCACGTGGAATGTGAACTCCATTCGGGCGCGGCTGCCCAGGCTTTTGTCATGGCTGGCCGCCAAAAGACCGGACGTGCTTTGCATTCAGGAAACCAAGGTGGTGGACGAGGAGTTCCCCTTTGCGGAGTTGCAAGAGCTGGGCTACCAGGTGGCGGCCTTTGGGCAAAAGACCTACAACGGCGTGGCCATCGCCAGCCTCCTGCCTTTGCAGGACGTGCGCCGGGGTTTGCCCGGGGACGAAAGCGGCGAAGCCAGGCTCATTGCTGCTGGGGTCGGCGGCCTTACGGTAATGAGCGTGTACGTCCCCAACGGCCAAGAGGTGGGCACCGACAAGTACGCCTTCAAGCTGGCCTGGATGGAAAAGCTTCTTGCCTATTTGCAGGCCTCCTTTTCCCCGCAAGAGCCTCTCGTGGTCTGCGGCGATTTCAACGTCGCTCCGGAAGACCGTGACGTTTGGGATCCCGAGCTTTGGCGCGGCAAGATCCTCTTCTCCGATCCGGAAAAGCAAGCGTTTTTCAAGCTCTTGGGCTGGGGCCTTTTGGACTGCTTGCGCCTCCATCACCAGGAGGGAGGCCTCTACACCTGGTGGGACTACCGCCAGGGGGCGTTCCACCGCGGTTGGGGCATGCGGCTCGACCACATCCTGGCCACCAAGCCCATGGCCGATCGCTGCACGGAGGTGATCATTGACCGCGAAGCCCGCAAGGGGGAAAAGCCCTCGGACCACGCTCCGGTGCTCGCCACCTTTGACTTCCTGGCTTCCGCCTAAGGGCAGAGCAGGGACCTAGGGTTTCAACTGGAAAACCAGCTCTCTGCTCCCCTCGGGGAGGTGGAGGTGCAAAACCCGTTGGCCGGAAGCGGAAAGGGCCGCCACGTCCCCCAGGGCCTGGGCCAGGCGGAGCTGACCCAGGCTGTGGGGCTGCCCGGGGATGGGGAGATCGCTGGGGTTGGGGGCGGTGAGCACGACGCAGAAGAGCTTTTTCGGACCTCCCTTGTGCAGCTGCCCGGTGGAGTGCAGGTAGCGGGGGCCGAAGGTCCAGCTGACGGTGGTTTGCAGCCTCTCCTGCCAGCTGGCGGTGAGCTCATCCAGGGCCTGGGCCACTTCCGGGGTTTCCGGGAGGTACGCGCAACACACCACCGCCTCTTCCCGGGAACAAGCTTCAAGAAACCCCGCCAAGCGTTGGCCGGCTTGGGGGGTGGGTGGAAGCTCCGGCACACCCTGGGACAAAGCGGCCCGCGCTTGCCTCTTGGCTTCCCCCACGTTGGGTTCGTCGAAGGGGTTCACACCCAGGAGGTAGCCCGAAAGCGCGGTGGCGAGCTCCCAAAAGGCAAAGGCCTCGCCCAGGCGGTGGGCATCCACCGGCCAGGCAAGCCCCGGAAAAGGCGGCAGGGCCGTGCCCAACCCCAGGTGCAGGGTGGCGGGAAGCTGGTCAAGTCCCGCCGGGCTGGGCGGGGCCACCGGCAGCAAACCCTTGCCGTCTTTACCTGTGGACTCCGCCACCAGCTGCTCCAGCCACAGGGCAAAAGGCCGGAAGCGAGCCTCCGGCCAAAGCACCAGGCGACCCCAGCCGTCGCGGCAGGCACCGGCAAGGGCGGCGGCCAGCTCCAGGGCGGGGTGGTGGGCGTGGGGGGCAAGGGTGTCGGCAGCCTGCTGGAGCAGCTCTTGGGCGGGCAAGCCCAGCCACAGGGCCGGCAAGAGCCCCACCGCCGAAAGGGCGGAAAACCGCCCGCCTACGTCCACCGGGTGGGGAATCAACGCCGCAAACTGCCGCTCCCGGCCAAGCTGCGCCAAAGGCGTTTGCGGCTCGGTGAGGGCAGCAAAGTGAGCCCCCGGCTGGGGCAGGCCGCTTTTCGTCCAGCGATCCCAGAAGATTTCCAGCAAGCTGGAGGTTTCCACGGTGGTGCCGGATTTTGACACCGCCAGGACTGCGGTTTTTGCCGGGTCCAGGGACTCCAACGCACGATTCACCCGCACCGGGTCGGTGGTGTCCAGCACCAGAAGCTCGCGCCCGGAGGGGCTGCCGCCCATTTCCCGAAGCACCTGCGGGGCAAGGCTGGAGCCCCCCATGCCCAGAAGCACCAGGGTATCCAGGCCCTCTGTGGCCCAGCGGTTCACCAACCCTGCAAGCTGGGGCAGCTCGTGCCGGCTGCGGGCCGGGAGGTCCAGCCAACCCAGGCGCTGGGCCACCGTGGCCGCGTGGGCTTCGCCCCAAAGGCGGCAATCCCGGGCAAAAAGCCGGGAAAGAGCTTCTCGTTGCAGTTGTTCCCGCGCGGCCTCGGCTGCCGCATTGGCGGCAAAACCACCTACCGCTGCCAGCGGCGTGGGTCTGCGGGAGGCCAGGGCCGCCAGGACCCGCTGGGTTACGGCCTCGGGCGTAAACCCGAACTGGCGGAAGAGCTCGTCCCCCGGAGCCGAAGCACCAAAGCGCTCTTGAGAAACCACCAAAGCGTGGGGGCCCAAAAGGGCGTGCCAGCTCACCCCCCGGGCGGCTTCCACCGCCACCTGCAGGGCGCTTTCGGGACCCTGCACCGCTTTGCGGTAGGCCGGATCCTGGCTGGAAAAAACCTCCAGGCAGGGGGCGGAAACCACGCGGGTGGGGATCCCTTGGGCTTGCAAGAGGTTGCGGGCACCTAAGGCAACGTGAACCTCCGAGCCGGAAGCCCAGAGCACCACCTGCGGCACGCCCCCTTCCGCTTCCTCGCGGATAAACGCGCCCCGTTCCGCCGCTCCCGGAGGAGGCGGCGGCAGCACCGGCAGCTTTTGCCGGGTGAGGATGAGGGCGGTGGGGCCGTGAGTGCGGCGGAGCGCCTGGCGCCAGCAAGCCACGGTTTCGTGGGCGTCGGCCGGTCGCCAAACCTCCAGGTTGGGGATGGCCCGCATGCTGGGAAGGTGCTCCACCGGCTGGTGGGTGGGGCCGTCTTCCCCCAGGCCAATGGAATCGTGGGTGAAGACGTAAACCACCGGCAGCTCCTGCAGGGCGGAAAGGCGCAAGGCGGGGCGCAGGTAGTCAGAAAACACCAAAAACGTGGCCACGTAGGGCCGCAAGCCCCCGTGGAGCGCCAGGCCGTTGGCCATGGCGGCCATGGCGTGCTCCCGCACGCCAAAGCGCAGGTTGCGGCCGCTGTAGGCGCCGGGGGCTACGTCGCTTTCACCGGCCAAAAGCGTGTTGTTGGAAGGGGCAAGATCGGCAGAGCCACCCAGAAGCTCGGGGATTTTGGCGGCCAGGGCGTTGAGGGTTTTCCCCGAGGCTTCCCTGGTGGCCAGGGGCTTTTCCGGTGGAAACGAAAGCGAAAGCTCATCCCACCCCGGCGGAAGCTTTCCGGAAAGCCGGCGGGAAAGCTCGGAGGCCAGCTCCGGGAAGCGCTGCTCGTACTCCTGCCAGAGGCTCTGCCATTTTTGGTGGCAAGCCGCACGTTTCCGCGCGAGCTCCGCAAAGTGCTGGCGGATTTCCTCCGGCACAAAGAAGAGCTCCTGGTGGGGCCAGCCCAGGTTTTCCCTGGTGGCGCGGTGCTCTTCGGGGCCTAAGGGAGCCCCGTGCACCTCGGCGGTGTCCTGCTTGGTGGGGGCGCCAAAGCCAATGTGGGTGCGTACTCGGATGAGCACGGGTCGCTCTTCCTGGGAGGTGGCCTGCTCCAGGGCAGCGGCAAGGGCTTCCAGGTCGTTGCCGTCTTCCACCGCCAGGGTGAGCCAGCCGTAGGCGGAAAAGCGGGCTTCCACGTTTTCGGACCAGGCCAGCGAGGTGGGCCCTTCGATGGTGATGCGGTTGTCGTCGTACAGCACCACCAGCTTACCCAGGCGCAAATGGCCGGCGAGCGCTGCAGCTTCGTGGGAAATGCCCTCCATGAGGTCGCCGTCGGAAGCCAACACAAAGGTGCGGTGGTCCACCACAGGAAAGCTGTCGCGGTTGAAACGGGCGCTCAGGTGCCTTTCCGCTAACGCCATCCCCACCGCCATGGCCAGGCCCTGGCCCAGCGGACCGGTGGTGCACTCCACTCCGGGGGTGAGGCCGTGCTCGGGGTGGCCCGGGGTTTTGGAGCCCCACTGCCGGAAGCGCTGGAGCTCCTCCAGGGGCAGGGGGTAGCCGAAAAGGTGCAGGAGCGCGTAAAGCAAAGCCGAGCCGTGACCGGCGGAAAGCACGAAGCGGTCACGGTTGGGCCACCCAGGGGCTTTCGGGTCAAAGCGCAAAAAGCGAGAAAACAAAACGTAAGCCATGGGTGCGGCCCCCAGCGGCAGCCCGGGGTGTCCGGATTTGGCCTTTTCCACCTGGTCAATGGCCAGCACCCGCAGCGCTGTGACGGCAAGACGGTCGTTTTCGGAAAAACCCTCCATGCTCCCTCCGCGGCCATGTTGGCCGGAGCCGCTGGCCCCGGCAAGCCGGAAGCAGAATGGTACAATGCCGCTCCCGCCCAGGCGGGAAGAAACTTAGGAGGTGGCGGCATGAACGTCAAAGCGTTGTTCCCTGTGGCGTTTCTGGTGGCAAGCACGGCTTGGGCGCAGCAAGCGACGCCACCGGTGGCGGTGATTGACGTGCAACGGGTGGTGGAGGAGTCGGCGGCCGGCCGCGAAGCCATGGGCCGGTTGCGCAAGCTGCAGGAGGACAAAGTCGCCCAGGGGCGCAAGCTCAACGAAGAGCTGGCCGGGTTGCGGCGGCAGCTGGAAACCCAAGCGGTGACCTTGTCCGAGGCCAAGATTGCCGAGCTGCGCAAGCAAATTGAGGACAAGCAGGTGGAGCTCCAGCGCTTTCAGGATGACGCCCAGCAGGAGCTGGAAGAGGCCAAGGCCAAAGAGCTGCAAAACCTGGAGAGGCAAATCATGCCGATCATCAACGAGATCGGCAAGGAAAAGAAGTTCCTTTTGATCTTCAACAAGTTTCAAGCGGGGTTGGTGTACGCCGACGATACCGTGGACATCACCGACGAGGTGCTGCGGCGTTTCAACACCAAGCTGGCCAAGTAGCGGGCCCGGGGGACTTCCGGTTCGTGAGGCTCGGCGATCTGGCGGCAAAGGTAGGCGGGGAGGTCCGCGGCGACCCTGACGTGGACATTGCCGGGGTGAAAACCCTGGAGGAAGCAGGCCCGGAGCACCTTTCCTTTTATCACAACCGCAAGTACCTGGCGGCAGCCCAGCGCTCCCAGGCGGGGGCGCTTTTGGTGCGCGACCCTTCGCCCTTTCCCGGCCGTACCTTGCTGGTGCACCCTGAGCCTTACGCGGCTCTGGCGGAAATCCTGGAGCTCTTCTACCCCCCGCTGCGGCCGCAACCAGGAGTACACCCTACGGCTGTGGTGGCGGCCAGCGCGCAATTGGGCGCGGAGGTGGCGGTGGGGCCAGGGGCGGTGATTGGCGAGCACGTCACCGTAGGCGACCGGGCGGTGATTGGAGCCAACTGCGTGATTGGCGATTACTGCCGCATTGGGGCGGGAACCGTGCTGCACCCGGGGGTGGTGGTGGAGCACCACTGCGAGATCGGCGCCCGCTGCATCCTTCACGCCGGGGTGGTGATCGGCTCCGACGGCTTTGGCTTTGCCACCGTGGGTGGGGTTCACCGCAAGGTCCCGCAGGTGGGGCGGGTGGTTATTGAGGACGATGTGGAGCTGGGGGCCAACGTGTGCGTGGATCGCGCCACCCTGGGGGAAACCCGCATTGGTCGCGGTACCAAGGTGGACAATCTGGTGCAAATTGGCCACAACGTGGTGATCGGTGAGGGCTGCCTTTTGGTGGCGCAAACCGGTATTGCCGGCTCCAGCAAGCTGGGGCGAGGGGTGATCCTGGCTGGGCAGGCCGGCGTCACCGGGCACGTCACCGTGGGCGATGGCGCCATCGTCACCGCCAAGGCCGGGGCCATGGAGGACATCCCCGCCGGGGCGATGGTTTCCGGGATGCCGGCGCGTCCCCATCGAGAGTGGCTTTCGGCGCAAGCCAGGCTTTACCGGCTGGAAAAGCTGCTGGAGCGCCTTTCTGAGCTGGAGGCAAGGCTTGCGCGGTTGGAGGCGAAGGATGCTGGACATTAGGGCCATCATGGACATTCTGCCGCACCGGTACCCCTTCCTGCTGGTGGATCGCGTGCTGGCAATTAACGAGGACTCCATCGTTGCCTTGAAAAACGTGACCTACAACGAGCCGTTCTTCCAGGGGCACTTCCCCGGGGCGCCGGTGTTTCCCGGGGTTTTGCTGGTGGAAGCCATGGCCCAGGCGGGCGGTGTCCTCATGCTCCGGGACATCCCCGACCGTCACGAAAAGCTCATTTACTTCACGGGCATTGATCGGTGCCGCTTCCGGCGGCCGGTGGTGCCTGGGGATCAGGTGATTTTTGAGGTGCGGGTGTTGAAAAAGCGCAGCCGCTTTGCGGTGTTGGAAGGCGTGGCGAAAGTGGATGGCGAGGTGGTGGCGGAGGCACAGCTTTCTTCGGCCATGGTGGATCGGGGGTGAGGGCGATGGCGCGCATCCATCCCACGGCCATGGTGGATCCCCGGGCGGAGCTGGCCGATGACGTGGAAATCGGCCCTTACGTGGTGATTGACGGCGAGGTGCGGTTGGGTTGCGGCTGCGTGGTGGGACCCTTTTGCCGGCTGGAAGGGCCCACGGTGATTGCCGAAGGCAACCGCTTTACCTCCCACTGCTCCATTGGCGCCCCACCTCAGGACCTGTCCTACAAGGGCGAACCCACCCGCCTGGAAATTGGTCCGGGAAACTGGTTTCGGGAGTTTGTGACGGTGCATCGCGGCACCACCAAGGGCGGCGGCGTTACCCGCATCGGTGGATACGGCTTGTTTATGGCCGGGGCTCACGTGGCCCACGACTGTCAGGTGGGCAACCACGTGATTTTTGCCAACGGTGGCACCCTGGCCGGGCACGTGGAGGTGGGGGATTACGCCACCATCGGGGCGTTTTCCGCGGTGCACCAGTTTTGCCGCGTGGGTCCCTATGCGTTTTTAGGCGGCTTCACCGTGGCCACCAAGGACTGCTTGCCGTTCATGCGCACGGTGGGCTCGCGCCCCGCCCGCTGCTTTGGCCCCAACACCATTGGCCTGGAACGCAAGGGCTTTGCGCCGGAGCGGCGGGAAGCGCTCAAAAAAGCCTGGCGCATCCTCCACAACCCCAAGCTCACCACCAGCGAAGCGGTGGCGAAAATTGCCGCGGAGCTGGGCGACCAGCCGGATGTCGCCTTGCTCCTGGAGTTCATCCGTTCCTCCCAGCGCGGGGTGATCTTGGCCCGTGGGTAAAGCGCCTGGACACCCACAAGCACCAGCCCCAGTCAACCTGCCGCCCGGTTTGCTGCAGTCGCAAGGTACCGGTTGTCTTTTGCGGGTGAAGGTGATCCCCAAGGGGAAAAAGCTTTCGGTGGTGGGGGTGCTTGGGGATAGCTTGAAGGTTTCCCTCACCGCTGCGGCCGAACGCGGGGAAGCCAACCGTCAGCTTGAGGAGTTTTTGGCCGAGCTGTTGGGGATCCCTTCTTCCAGCGTGGTCTTGAAAGCCGGGTTGACCTCGAGAAACAAGCTGGTCTTTCTTGCCGGTGTGGACCCGGAGCGGGTCTTCCAGCGTTTACAAGCCGTGCTAGGCTGATAGCAGTGAATTGGGGTGAGACCTTGGGTGGCTGGGTCAAGCGGGGTTTGCCCTTTGTGGCGGTGGGCTTAGCCTGGGCTCTGCTCAACCGCTTGGCGGGGCTTTTCGAGTTCATGCCGGGGGTGAGCTTCTTCTTCCCAGCGGCGGCGGTGACCGCCGTGGGGGCCGCGTGGGTGGGACCATGGGGGGCGCTGGCGGTCTGGATGGGGAACTTCCTCTTCCCCTGGGGCGCTGCCGTGGGCCCGGTGCGCACGGGCCTTTTTGGTTTGCCGGAAGTGCTCTTCTACCTGGTGATGGTGGCGGCCCTCAAGCAAGCGGAGCGGCAAAACCAGCACAAGCTGGTGCGGGTGGTGGGCCAGGGCGTGGTTTTGGGGACGCTGGCCAGCGCTTCTGTGGGAACCCTCCTCCTTGCGCTCCTCCCGCCGCCCAGTCTGGAAGGCTTGCCCATCCGCTTGCCCTTGGCGTTCGTTTCGTGGTGGTTTTCGGACCTCACGGCAGCCTGCACCTTAGGTCTGGCCGGCATTGTGCTGGTTCGCCCGCAAGCGGTCTTGGCCCTGGAAGAGCAGGCGCACTTTCGCACCTGGCAGCGGCCGCGGGTTTGGGCACCGGTGGTCTTTGGGGCGATGGGTGCGGCTCTGGTGGTGGGCTTGCTTACCAGCATGGCTCACGCCAAGCCCCACTGGTTTGCCCTGCTCTTCCTGCCGGCCCTGGCGGTGGCGGCGTTTCGTGGGGGTACCGGCGCTGCCCTGGTGACCAACGGACTCATTGCCGCCTTGCACCTGTTGTTGGTGGTGGGTTTCGACCGCACCCAAGTGCACCAGGTCACGGTGGAGTTGGGCACTGCCTACGGCTACGTGCTGGTTTTTACGGCCATGGCCTGGCTTTTGGGTTCGCAAGCTGCAGCCAACCGCTCCTTACTGCGACAGGTTCGCCAGCAGTCGCTGGCCCTGGAAGAGGCTCTGGAGCAAATCGTTTTGCTTTTGGCCCAGGCTTTGGAAGCCAAGGAGCGGGGGAGCCGGGGCCATGCCCAGCGGGTGGCCGAGCTTTCGGTGAAGGTGGGGGAATCGCTGGGTCTTTCGTACGATGAGCTCAAGGTGCTGCGCCGGGCCGCTCTCCTCCACGATGTGGGGAAGGTGGCGGTGGGGGAGGCGGTGCTCAACCAGCCGGTGGAGCTGGAACCGGAAGGGAAGAATGTGCTGCGCAAGCAGTTGGCACAGGGCATAGCTTCCCTCCGGCGGGTGGAGCTCCTAGGTGACGTTATGGCGGTGGTGGAGGCGGTGAACGAACGGTGGGATGGCAAGACCACCGGTGACTACCCCGGGCGGTTGGGGCTTTCTGGGGAAGCCATTCCGCTGGCAGCCCGCATCATTGCTGCGGTGCGGGCCTACGATGCCATGACCCACCCCAAGCCGTGGCGACCGGCCCGCACCCGGGAAGAAGCGGTGGCCGAGCTCTGGCGTTGCTCGGGGAGCCAGTTTGACCCGCAGGTGGTGCGGGCGCTCACCGAAATCCTCGGCCTGCGCTGGGACGTGGAAGCGGACCGTCTGGCTGGCTGACGCCTCAGGGCCTTTTGTCTTGTGCTTTTTACAGCCTTCCCACCATGGCTTCCAGACGGGCGATGCGCTCCTCAATGGGCGGGTGGGTGGAGAACAGGCGCATAAGCCCGCCACCGGAAAGGGGGTTGGCAATCATCAAGCTGGCCGTGGCCGGCTGGGCAGTTTCCATGGGAACCCGCTCGGTCAAGGCCGCCAGCTTGCGCAGTGCGGAAGCGAGCCCCATGGGGTTGCCGGTGAGGCGGGCAGCCTTTTCATCGGCGGCGTACTCCCGGGAGCGGGAGATGGCCAGCTGAATCAAAAGCGCAGCAATAGGGGCCACGATGAGGAGGAAGATACCGCCGAACGCCCCGCCGTTATCCTCACGGTCACGCCCGCCAAACATGAGGGCGTAGCCCACCATCCGCGCCAGAACCGTAATGGCCCCGGCCAGGGTGGCGGCAATGGAAGCCGTGAGGATGTCGCGGTTTTTCACGTGGGCCAGCTCGTGGGCCAGGACCCCCGCCAGTTCCGCCCGGTTCATGGTGCGCAGGAGGCCCTCGGTGACCGCTACCGCCGCGTGTTTGGGAGAGCGGCCGGTGGCAAAGGCGTTGGGTTGCAGCTCGGGGATGACGTAAAGTCGCGGCATGGGGATGCCGGCCCGCTGGGAAAGCTCCGCCACCACCGCGTAAAGCTCGGGGGCTTCCCTTTCATCCACCGGCTGGGCATGGTGCATGGCCAAAGCGATCTTGTCGGAAAAGAAGTAGCCCACGAAGTTCATGAGGCCGGCAATACCCAAAGCCAAAATCAAGCCCTGGCGCCCGCCCAGGGCGTCGCCAATGGCGAGCAAAAGCCCCGTTAGGACTCCCAACAGCAGTACGGTCTTCACAGCGTTACCCATAAAACTCCTCCGCTTCTTGTTTGCCGAACGTGCGGCTTGGGTTACGAGCGCCCGGGGACCGGTGTCGGCTGCACCCACCCCTTATCGGCGTCGGGGTTCACCTCCACCTTGCACGAGCCGGGGGTGAGCAGGATCCCCAACACAAACACCAGCAACGCCAGCCCCACCGCTGCCAGGAAGTAATCCACAAAGGAACGCCGGGCCGCACGACGCCGCACGTTTTGAGGATAGCACGGTCGGGCACGTCAGTGGCGGGGCACGGAGATTCCGTAGCGCTCGATCTTGTCGTACAGGGTGGAGCGGGAAATGCCCAGTACTTCCGCGGCTTTCTTGAGGTTGCCGCCCACCGCTTGAATGACCCGGCGGATGTGCGCGGCTTCCAGCTCCTCCAGGGACAAAAGACCGGCATCCAGCCCCTTGTACAGGCGGATTTCCCGGGGCAGGTGTTCGGGCCGGATCTCGTCGCCATGGGCGAGAATCATGGCCCGCTCCACCACGTTTCGCAGCTCGCGGATGTTGCCGGGCCAGGGGTAGGCCTCCAGGATGCGCACGGCATCCGGGTGGATGCCCTGGATGTGCTTTCCGAGAATGGGGTTGAGCTCGGTGATGAAGGCGGTGGCAATGGGGAGGATATCCTCCTTCCGCTCCCGCAGCGGCGGCAGCACGATTTGGAACACGTTCAACCGGTAGTAGAGGTCCTTGCGGAAGCGGCCGCTTTCGGCTTCCTCCCGCAGGTCGCGGTGGGTGGCGGCAATGATGCGCACGTCCACTTGAATTTCCCGCACCCCTCCCAGGCGCCGGAAGCGGCGGTCCTCGATGGCCTTGAGGAGCTTGGACTGGACGTGGGGGTCCATGTCGGCAATTTCGTCCAGAAACACCGTGCCGCCGTGGGCCGCCTCCAATAGCCCGAGCTTGCGTTCCCGGGCGTCGGTAAAGGCCCCGCGTTCGTGACCGAAGAGCTCCGACTCCAAAAGCTGCGGTGCCAGAGCCGCGCAGTTCACATCCAAAAAGGGGGCTTCCCGCCGGCGGGAAAGGCTGTGGATGAGGCGGGCAACCATGCCTTTGCCGGTGCCCGATTCCCCCAAAAGCACTACCGAAGCGTCGGTTTCTGCCACCTTCTGGACCAGCTGCCGCACCTCGCGCATGGCTCTGGATTCCCCCACCGGGAACCGCACACCCCGCGCCTTTTCCCTGGCCATTTGGCTTTCCATTTGCCGGTGCCAGACGTGGCGGGCCAGCTCTTTCTTGACCACGGCAATCACCTGTGCCGCTTCCATGGGCTTGACCAGGAAGTTCTCAGCGCCGCGCTTCATGGCTTCCACCACCGTAGCGATGTCGCTGCGGCCGGTGAGAACCACCACCGGTGCCTCCTCGCTGGCCTTGAGCCGGGCCAGAAGCTCCAGCCCGTCCATGTCGGGGAGGCCCAAGTCCAGAAGGATGAGCCCCGCTTCCTTTTGGGCCAAAAGCGCCGCCGCTTCGGCGGCTGTTCCCGCCCCCAGGGTGGGGATGCCTTCGGCTTGCAAAAGTTCTTCCAGCGACCGGCGAAGCTCAACGTCGTCTTCCACCACCAAAACCGGCAACGGCAGGGTTTGGTTCATGCTGGGCTCCCCTCAAGCCTTTCCCCGCGGGCCAACTCCCCGAGGCCGTCGGCAATGGTGGCAAAAGCGAGCACCGAAAGCGCCACCGCAAACCCCGGGAAAACCGGCAACCAAAAAGCCAAACGCCAAACCTCAAACCCCTCAGCGGCCATGCTACCCCAGGATGGGATCGGCGGGGGTACGCCAAACCCCAAGAAGCTCAGGGCCGCCTCCAGCAGGATCAAGTCGCCCAGACGCAAGGTGGCGTCGGTGGTGAGAGGGGTTAAAACGTGGGGGAACACATGGACAAAAGCCAACCGCAGGGGCTTAAGCCCAAGCCCTTTGGCGGCCAAAAACCAGGGCTGCTCCCGGCAGAGCAAGGCTTGCCCCCGCACCAGGCGGGCCACCCCCATCCACGAGAAAAAGCCCAGCATCAGCACCACGGTCCCCAGGGAGGGGCGGAGAAAAGCGCTGGCCGCCAACAGCACAAACAAAAGAGGGAGAGCCAAGGCTGCATCCACGAAGGCCATGAGCACACGGTCCAAAAAGCGAGGCCCAAGACCCGCAGCCATCCCCACCAGGGTTCCCAGGGTCACCGCCAACGCCAGGGACAGGACGCCTACCGAAAGGGAAATCTGTCCCGCCTTCACCAGCCTGGCCGCCACATCCCGGCCCAGGGCGTCGCTGCCCAACAGGTACCACCGGGGTTTCACCGAAACCATGAGATTTTCGGGCACCTTTTCCCAGCTGCTGCCGCGGCGTAAAAGGAGGCCCTCTGGCTTCCGGACAATCTCACTGCCGGCAAGGCTTGTGCCATCCCGCAAGCTCACCACCAGCACCCTGGACAAGGGCGGCAGAAGCCCGGCCCCCCGGGGGTCCACGATGGCGTTGGGATCGGGAAGCCAAAGGGGGCCCAGCACAACCACCGCGAGCTCCAGGGCCACGACGGTCAACCCAAACCGCAGCCGGCGGGGGGCTTTGCTCATCCCCTCATCCTCGGGTCAGCCCAGGAGTAGGCCACGTCTGCCAGCCAGTTTCCGGCTACCACCGCAGCGGTGACCAGGACCGTTCCCGCTTGAATGAGCGGCACATCCCGGGCGGTGACCGCCGCGTAAAAGACCTGGCCCATGCCGGGCCAGGAAAAGATCACCTCCACAACTAGGGAGCCCGACACCAGAAAGGGCAGGGAAAGCCCAAGAACCGTGATCATCGGCAAAAGGGCGTTGGGCAAGGCGTGGAGCAGCAGCGCCCGGCGCTTGCTGCAACCCCGGGCCAGGGCGGCCAGCATGTAGGCTTGGCGCTTTTCGTCCAAAAGGGAGCCCCGGAGGTAGCGAGCAACCGCGCCGCAACCGGTCAAACCCACGGTGAGAGCGGGCAAAGCCAGGTGGCGGGCGGTTTCGGCAAGGCGTCCCCAAAAGGAAAGCCCCAGCGCTTGCGGCTCGGCCATGTGCGAGGGTGGAAAAACCGGAAAGGTGTAGGCCAAAAGCCACAAAAGCACGGCAGCCACCAGGAAGGCAGGCATGGCGTACGCGGCTAAGGAAAGGCCAGAGAGCAGGCGGTCCCAAAAGCTGTGGGGTTTGTAAGCCTGCACCAGGCCCAGGGCAAGTCCTAAGGCCAGCTCCAGAAAAAGCCCCCAGCAGGCCAAAAGCGCGGTGTTGGGCAGAGCTTGCGCCAGTACCTCCCGCACCGGTCGGCGGAACAAGAAAGAGTCCCCCAAATCCCCGGAAACGGCGTGGGCCAGCCAGCTTGAGTACCGCTGCCAGATGGGGCGGTCGAGGCCAAAGTGCTCGCGCAAACGCTGGCGCGCTGCCGGGGAAATCCGGGGATCGCCCATCTTGGAGGCCAGATCGCCGGGGGTTAACGCCACCAGGAAAAAGGTCCCGCTGGCCACCAGCCAAACCACGAAGATGCTTGCGGCCAGCCGGCGGATGAGGCGGGCGGTCATGGCTCGCAGTACCACTCCGGCAAGTTGAAAAACACCGAGGCGGGGTTGATGTTGGCACCCTTAATGCGGCGGGAAATCCCCACCAGCTGGACCCCCTCGTAGAGGAAGGTTACCGGCTGGTCCTCGACGATGAGCTCCTGGGCTCGGTCCCAGAAGACTTTGGCCTTATCCAGGTCGTTTTCCTCCCGGGCTTGGGCCACCAAAAGGTCCACCTCGGGGTTGGAGTAGCCAACGAAGTTGTTGCTGCCGGCGGTGGCGGATGGGGTCACCCAGAGGGAGGCCATATCCACCTTGGTGGCTTCTTCCCAGGCGCTCAGCACCGCGTCAAAGTTGCCCGCTTCCTGTCGGGCCATCATGGCGGTGAACTCCATGGGTGTGGGTTGCACCTTGACCCCCACTTTGGCGAGGTCCGCTTGGATCATCACCGCCGCTTGCGCCCGCAGGGTGTTCACCGAGGGGTAAAGGAGCTCCACGGTGAAAGCTTTGCCCTGCCAATCCCGGAAGCCATCACCGTTGGTATCCCGCACCCCGGCCGCGTCCAGCAGCGCTGCCGCCTGGGCCGGGTCGTAGGGGAGCGGCTCCAGGTTGCGGTTGGCCGCCCACATGGTGGAGGGAATGGGGCCTTTGGCCAGGCGGGCAAAGCCCCAGTACACGGTGTCCACGATGGCTTGGCGGTTGATGGCCAGGGTCAAGGCCCGCCGCACGCGCCGGTCGGAAAGCGGCGGCCGTCGGTTGTTCCAGCCGATGTACCCCCAAACCCGGGAGGGTACCTCCACCACCTCCACCTTGGGGTGGCGTTTAAGCTCTGCCGCCTCCCGCGGGGGAACCATCAACACCACGTCCACGAGGCCAGCCAGGAGCTGGGAAAGCTGCTGGCCGGTGTCGGGGATGATCTTGAACACCACCCGGTCCAAGTACGGCTTTGGAGGGTCCCAGTAGGCGGGATCCCGGGCCAGGGTGAGGCTCTGCTGGGGAACGTGGGAGGCCACCCGGAAGGGGCCCGAGGTGACCAAGTGCCGGGAAAAGTCGGTGTGCGTCCACTCTTCGATGGGGATCTTCCCCCAGGCGTGGGCGGGGAGGATGTGCCCGTCGTTGGCGTCCATGAGCTGGTAAGGGTAGGTGCGGGAAAAGCGGAAGCGAACCTCGGTGGGGGAAACCACCTCCACCGCTTCGATGAAGTCTTTGATTTCCTGGCCGGACCAAGGAAGCCGCGAGTCCTTTTGCACCCGGAAGGTAAACGCCACGTCTTCGGCGGTCACCGGTGTGCCATCTGACCACCGGGCGTTGGGGCGGAGGTGGAAGGTGAGCGTACGGTTATCCTCGGAAAAGGCCCAGGAAACCGCCAGGTTGGGGGCAAAGGAAGGGGGGTGCTGCTCGTAGTCGGGCTGTTCGATAAGCAAGGAGGGGAAAAGCAGGTCCAAAATGGCAAGCTCGGTGCTTTCGGCAAAGCCGGTGTACTCATTAAAGCTGGAAATATCCTGAGCCACAGCTATGGTGACCTGCCCTCCGTGGACCGGCTCGGTGCTGGGAGGTGGGGGCGATGGTGCTTTTTTGCTGCAGCCGGGCCCTAAGCCCACCGAAAGGAAAAGAAGGATCATCCACAAACGCTTGCCACGGACCATCGGGCACCGTCCCCTGGCTATGGTAGCAACCTCGGCATGGGCGCGTACAATCGCGGTGTGGGACGACAGGACTTAGGTTGGAGCCGGCAGTACCTGTTTGTGGCGGCGGTTTTCGCCCTGCTTTTTGTGGTGGCGTTTGGGCTTTTTGCCCAGCTCACCATCTCCCAGCTTTCCCGCTCGTACCTGGAGGACGTGCTGCTCACCGGGCGCGCCCAAGCCGAGGAGCTGGCCAAGCAGTTTCGGGGTGAGGGTCCGCTGTACCAGGTGGTGGAGAAGAAAAAGGAAGCGCTGCAGCGGCTTTCGCTTTCCCTGGCGCGGAAGGAGGTCATCGAGTCGGTGGAGGTTTACGACGAGCGGGGAAGGCTGGTGTGGCGCACCACCACCCGCAGCGAAGGGGTCCCCGGCGGTTTCCCTGAGCCCGGGAGCGAGTTCGTGCCGTTACCCCAGGGCGAGCACGTCATGGAAAGCCAGACTTCCTACCAGATCCGCGTGCCGGTGGAGGAGCTGGCCACGGTGGTGGTCTCCATCCCCAAATCGGCCCTGGAGCAACGCATTGCCCTGCTGCGGCGACAACTGGTGGTGCGTACGGCGCTGGCCGGCGGCGCCACGCTCACCATGATGGTGCTGGCCTTCGTCTTCATTGGCCATCTCATCAAGCGCAACGCCGAGCTGGAGGCCCGCCGCCTGCGGGATCGGGAGCTGGCGGCCCTGGGGGTGCTGGCGGCCAACTTGGCCCACGAGATCCGCAACCCCTTAAACGCCCTTTCCATCCACTTGGATTTGGTGGCCGAGGAAACCAGCGCCGACCCCTCGGCGGCGGAAGCTGTGGCCCTGGCCAAAAAGGAGGTTTCTCGCCTCCGCAAGCTGGTGACTGATTTTCTGCAGTACGCCCGTCCTTCACCACCGCAAAAAGAGCCGGTGGAAGTGGAGGCGTTCCTGCGGGATGTGGCTGCGCTTTTGGGTCCCGAGTGCGAGCGGGCTGGGGTGAGTCTGACGGTGGAAGCTTCTGCCGGTACGTTGCTGGTGGACCGCGGGCAAATGACCCAGGTTTTGTTGAATTTAGGGCTTAACGCTTTGCAGGCCTTACATGAGGTTGCGGTCAAGCAAATAACGCTGCGGGCCTTCCGAGATGGATCGCATTGGGTCCTGGCGGTGGAGGACAGCGGTAAGGGGATTCCATCGGAAGAGCTCCCGCGGGTGAAGGAGGCCTTTTACTCCAACCGCAAGGGCGGAACCGGCCTGGGTTTGGCCATTGCCGACCGCATTGTGGTGGCCCATGGTGGGCAGCTCATCCTGCAAAACCGGCCGCAAGGCGGGCTTTCGGCGCAGGTGCGGCTCCCGGAGGCAGCGGAAGGCGTGTACACTCTCCCTGGAGGCAAAGCATGAGGAAGCTCCTTTTTGGCATCGCGTTGTGGCTGGTATCCCCGTGGGCGTGGGCCAGTTTCCGGGCGGCGGATTTCGTGATTGTGCCGGCGGCAGCCGCTGCCCCTGGCTTGCAAAACGCCACGTGGCGTACCGATGTGGAGATCATGAACGTGGACGAGGTCCCGGTGGACGTGATGATCGTTTTCTTGCCCACCGGCAACATCAACAACACCTACTGGTTCGACAACTTCGCCTACCACTTGGGGGGCCGCAGCGAAGACGGCTTCACCAAGGTGGACCCCAAGCTCAAGGACATTCAGCCGGGGCGCAGCGTGGTTTTGGAAAACATCATCGAGGGCAACTGGGGCGCCAACAGCATGGGGGCGCTTTTAATTTGGGCCTACAAAGCTGGCAGCTTCAAGCAAACCACACCCCCGGGAGGGGAGCCGCGGAAGATCCTGGTGTGGAGCCGTACCTACAACAAGAAAACCGCTGAGGACGGGACGGTTTCCACCTTTGGCCAATCCATCCCCGGTATCCCCTGGTACTACTACATTGACGCCCACAAGCAGCCCCAAGGGCTAAACAAGGTGGTGTTTTCTGGGATTCGCGAGGATGCCGCTTTTCGTACCAACATTGGCCTAGTCAACATTTCCGACCGGCTTACCTCGTTGGAAGTGGAGCTCACCCTTTACGGTGCGGATGGCACCAAGCTCAAGGACCTGGGGGTGGTGCTTAGCCCCCTGGCCCACGAACAGTTCGATCAGGCCGTAAAAAGCGGGCTGTTCCGCTTGGAAAACGACCTTACCTTCGGCACCCTGGAAATTACTGTCAAGGCGTGGCGTTCCACCGCGGCAGAGCCCACGCCGGCGCTTTTGGCTTACGTGTCCCGGGTGGATAACGCCACCAACGACGCTGTGTATCTGGAGCAAACGTACACCAAGGAGTTCCCGTGGGATTGCGTGTTTAACGGCAACTGCTCCGCTTCTGCGGCTACGGCTTTGGGGCTGGTGCCTGCGCGGGTACGTCCCTTGGCGCCCCCGCATCCCTGAGCGGGAATAATCGGCTTGTGCCTCGTGCTAATATTCACGGGCGGTGGGCTGCCTGAGGCGGCCTCAAGAAAGGGGTGAGCAATGGCCGACAAAACCAACAAGGTGCCTTTGAACGTCCCGGGCAAGTGGTACGTGGATACCTCCTGCATTGACTGCGACGTGTGTCGCACCACGGCGCCCAATAACTTCAAAGCCAACGAGGACGAGGGCTATTCCTACGTGTACAAGCAGCCGGAAACGCCGGAGGAAGAGGCCCAGTGCCAAGAAGCCAAAGCTTCCTGTCCGGTGGAAGCCATTGGCGACGACGGCGACGAGTAAAGCTTCACCAAAAGTTAAAACCCAAAGCCGGCACCTGCCGGCTTTGTTGTTAACGAGCTTCCGGTGGAGGGATCACCCGGGCTGTCTCCATCACCACTGGATTTGCGTCTCTGAGCGCCGGATTGGTCCTCTTTCGGCCGTACTCGCCATCGAGGATAACAACAAGCCCCTTTTCCAGAGGCCCGCCCCGGTGCCCTTGGCCACAGGAAGCCCTTCGGCCACGATGAGAAAGTCCAAATCAGAATCAGGTCGGGCGGTGCCCCGGGCCACCGAGCCAAAGATGGCCAGCGACACCAGGCGGGGACCGTAAACCTCGTGGCACGCAGTCGCCAGGGCCCGCGCCAGCTCTTCAAAAACCACGGCCGTCACAACGTTAGTTTAGCGCTCAGGGGCCGGTTGTTGTCTCATCCTCTTCGGGAAAGAGCGCCGGAGTTTCCACCACACCCCCCGGCTCAAAGCAGTGGCGGCAGCGGGCCTCGTAGGTATCGGCAGCGCCCACCAGCACCTGCTCCTGTTCCGCCGTGAGTCTCTGGGTGTAGGAAGCGGGAGCCCCGCAACGGGCGCAAATGGCGTGCATCTTTTCCACTTCCTCGGCAATGGCCAAAAGCTCCGGCATGGGACCAAAAGGCTTGCCGCGGAAGTCCATATCGAGCCCGGCCACGATCACCCGCTTGCCCAGGTTGGCCAAATGGTTGCAAACCCGCACCAGGGCTTCGTCGAAAAACTGCGCTTCGTCAATGCCCACCACCTCGGTGCGGGGGTCGAGGCGCTGCAGGATCTCCTCGGCCCTGCTCACCCTCTCGGCTTCCAGCCGCCAGCGGGAGTGGGAAACCACCTGGGTGGCGGAGTAGCGGTCGTCCAGCGCCGGTTTAAAGACCTGCACCCGCTGCCGGGCGATGATGGCCCGGCGCAGGCGGCGGATGAGCTCTTCGGACTTTCCAGAAAACATGCAGCCGGAAATCACCTCGATCCAACCACCCCAGGGGAAACGCCGGTGCATGGTCACACCCCCACCCGTGGACAAATTTCCGCGAGCCTACAGGAAGAGCAAGCGGGCTTGCGGGCCTTGCACACGTAGCGACCGTGGAGGATCAAACGGTGGCTTAAAGCAACCCACTGGTCTTTGGGGAAAAGCGCCATGAGATCTTGCTCGATCTTTTCGGGATCCTGGGCGGTGGTTAAGCCCAGACGCTGGGACACCCGGGCTACGTGGGTGTCCACCACGATGCCGGTGGCGAGGCCGTAGGCGGTGCCCAACACCACGTTGGCGGTTTTTCGGCCCACTCCCGGGAGCTTCACCATGGCCTCCATGTCCCTGGGGACCTCGCCGCCATGCCTTTCCACCAGAGCCTTGGCCATCCCCAAGAGCGCTTTGGCCTTGTTGCGGTAAAACCCGGTGCTTTTGATGAGCTCTTCCACCTCTTCCTGGCTGGCCTGAGCGAGGGCGTGGGCGTTGGGGAAGCGGGCAAAAAAAGCCGGCGTGACCTGGTTGACCCGGGCGTCGGTGCATTGGGCGGAAAGGATAGTGGCCACCAGGAGCTCGTAGGCGTTGCGATGGTCAAGCTCGCAGCGGGCCTCCGGGTAGGCTTCCGCTAGAAGGGCCTGCAGTTTTTTTGCACGCTGGGACAGCGCGGTTTTCATGGGTTAACTCTCCTTGAAAATTTTGGCCAAATCCCCGGCAGCAAGCCCTCCGGAAATCACGATTTTCACCGCTTCTTCCACGGAAAGGTCGGTGGTTCGCACCGCCGATTTGGGATAGGCCAGGAAAAAGCCGGTGGTGGGGTTGGGAGTGGTGGGCATAAAAACCGCCACCATAGGAACCGGGCCGCTGGGGCCTTTGGCTTCAAATTCCCCGGTTTGAAACGCTACACACCATGCACCCTCGCAGGGAAAGGGAATCAGGACCACCCGACGAAAGCCCTGCGTGCGATCCCGGGAAAAAGCACGGGAAACCTCCCGGGCCCCCAGGTAAACGGGGCGGAGCACGGGAATGCGCGTTAAAACCGCTTCCCCGAGGCGCAAAAGCCGTCGTCCCAGCACGTTGTGGGCGGCCACCCCCAAGAAAAACATGAGGAGAAGGGCAATAGCGGCCCCAAGACCGGGTACCGGGCGGCCCAGAAAACGCATGCTCCACGGGTAAAACCAGCGGTCGAGCAGGTTAAACAAAAACCGCCCAAAGAACAGCGTCACCACCAGGGGAAAAGCCACCAAAACGCCGGTAATGAGCCGGGAGCGGATGTAGGAAAAAAAGCCAGGTTTTCCTTCTTTGGAAGGGACAACCAGCGGAAACTCCACGGAATCCTGAGGGCTGCGCGGTTTAGGTTCCATCGCCTCGTATTCTATACGGAAAACAAAAGCCCGGCTCAACGCCGGGCTTCCCCTAGCGGCAAAAAATGGGCCTAGGTGGTGGGGTGAGTGTGGCCAGTCGCCCCCTTGCTGCACCCGGAGCCCTTGGCTTCACCCTTGGAGCAGCAGGAAGCTTTGGCGGTGCTCTTGTTGCAGCCAGCCGTCATGCCGGATGCGTGCTTCTGCAGAGCCGCCACCAGCTGGGCATCAGCAGAAGTGGCGGTAATCACCACTCCGTTAGCGATCTTCTCCACGGTGCGGGTGACGCCCTCAGCGTGCATGGGGCAGTTCTTACAACCCTCTTTGTCGCAGGCTTCGCTTTTGCTTTGGAGCTGGGCGACCACCTTGGGATCGGACGAGGTTAAGCTGATCTTCACCCCGTTGGGAAGGTTCTCCACCTGCTTGCTGACCGCCTGATCCTTGCCACAGCACGCACCGCCAGCGAAAAGCGGGGCCGCCGCCGCAAGCCCAACAACCACAACCAAAGCCAGTACTTTCAAAGCTCTCATGACTTCCTCCCTTTCGTTCGCGGTGGAGTCTATCACGACCCCCTTTGCCGCGTTTGCCCCTTTCTATGTTTGATGCGTGGGGGAAGTTACAGGGCGCCCCGCAAAGCCTGCTGCCGCCAGCTCCCAGCCCTTGACCACCGGCCGGGAGGTTGCTACATTTTCTCCGCTCGCGGGCGCGAGCGGCGAGCGGGAATAACTCAGTGGTAGAGTGCGACCTTGCCAAGGTCGAAGTCGCGGGTTCGAATCCCGTTTCCCGCTCCATTGTCGGGGGGCCAAAAGGCCCCCCGATCCTTTTTGCCCGGGCGCTCGCCTTTTCCGCAAGCCAACCCTTGCCTTGCCGCTTTTCGAGCGTACATTGACAGGTAGGGGAGGTGGATCATGTTCCTGGAGCTTTCGGAAGAGGAACGCCGTACCCTGGAGGGCATTCTGGAGGCCGCCCTGCGGGACCTCAGGGCCGAGGTCTACCACGCGGACACTGCGGAGTTTAAAGAGCAGCTGAAAGCCGATGAGGGTGTGCTGCGCAGTTTGCTGGCCAAGCTCCGGCAGGCAGGCTCGGCGTCGGCCGCCGGCGGCTAGGGTTAGGTAGGCATTCACAGTAAGGCTTGCAAATGGTTTTTTTGCTGCGGCTCTTACCGGCCTCGGGGAGTGGAGGCCCGCGGGGTTGGGTTTGGCCCCTGGCGAGGCCTGCCGAGAAGGGGGCAACCCAGGGCTGAAACAGCCCGGATCTGGGAGCCAAGTTGGCGCTGGCAGGGCCTGCACCCTACCGAGAAAAGGTCGTTGACACCCCGCGGCGGGGCGGGGTATCCTTCGCCTGGCCGGCGACGTAGCCAAGTGGTAAGGCAGGGGCCTGCAAAGCCCTCATTCGGCGGTTCGAATCCGCCCGTCGCCTCCAAAATTTTTTCCCACCTCTTGTGAAATTCGTAACGACGGCCACTCTTCTTTCAATTTTTCGCCAAGAATTGCCCCTTTGCCGTTACCAACTGAAAAAATTTTGACATCGAGACGATCCCCTTGACGCCACCTCGCGCGGCTGGGTACATAGGAAGCAGCTTATGGGTTGCGGCGCCAAGTTTGGGATTTTGAGAGTTTCCAGGCGTAAGCGATACGCCGGAAAGGAGGAGAGCATGCGTCGAGGGGGAGGATTTTTGTTGGCTTGCCTCCTGGTCTTTGGCCTGAGCGGAGCGGCTTGGGCCAAAACTGGGGTGGCCTTGGTGCACGGCAAGGGGTCGGCGGATTTGGCGAACCCCTCCGTGGCGTGGGCCTATTGGACCACGCCGATGATCCAAGCGGTCACCAAGAACTACACCGTGCCTTACGTGATCTGCCATTACGACGGCACGCAGTACATGTGGGTGGCGGCGGGGCAGGTGGCCCAGCAGCTTTACGACTTCATCACCCAGCAGGGCATTACCGACCTGGTCATTGACACCCATTCCTTCGGGGGCATCGTCATCCGCTGGATCTTTTCCAACCCCACTTACGACTGGCGTTACCCCACCATCATTCAAAGGACCCGCTGGATCAACTCCATTGCCGCGCCTCAAAAGGGCAGCGAGGCGGCAGATTTAGCCGGGACGTTGGCGGGTTCGTGGCTGACCGGTTGGATCGTGGATTTGGTGGGGCAAAACACCAACTCCACGTACAATTGTCGCACCGACTGGATGGCCTATTACAACCAGTACTACCTGAAGGGAACCGCGGGGCGGCCGGCGTTACCTAAGACCGTGTACTGGATTTCCGGCTGGGGTTTGTGGAACGACTACTGGACCAAGTTCCACTCCGAAGATATCGGACTTGCAACCCTTTCAGGCGTGGCCGGGCTTCCCGGTGAAGACGACGGCATGGTGGCGGAGTACTCGGCTGAGGCCGTAGGTGTTGGATGGTTCCGTACCGAAGCCAACCACCACCACAACCGCCGCAACGATTTCCGGGCCATTGGCACGGCGTTGAGCACGGATTTCTAAGGAGGGGGCCATGAAGAAACTCACCTTTGTTCTGCTGGCTAGCTTGCTGGTCACGGGCAGCCTCTGGGCTGCGGAGTGGGGCTTGATCGAGCCCGCCCCCTATCCCGGTAAGGGTGTGGCTGGCCCTGCGCATCACTCCAAACTCTTTGTGGTTTCCGCTCCGGTGGTGAACGGCGAAGCTGAGGTGGTGTTGCCGCTGACCCACCCGCGGGGAGCCTTAGCCGTGGTTTTGGGCGATCGCCCCAGCCGTGCTTGGGCCAAGGAAAGGGCCCTGCCCCGCAAGGAGTTCGTGGAACCCGAGCTGGAAACCATGGACCTGCCCGGCGAGGGTGTTCGCTTTGCCCTTGACGCCTTAACTCCGGGAGAGCATCGCCTCCGTTTGCAGGGGTTGTCCAAACCCGCGGTGCAGGTGGCGGTGGCGGAGCCGGAAAGCCCGGTGGAGCTGGTCCTGCAGGTGCGGCCCTTAGCCGTGCGCAGTGGGGAAGAGGTGGTGGTTTCGGCGCAGGTGGTGGATGAGGCACCGGTGGCCAGGGCGCAGGTGGTGGCCACCCTTTCCAGCGGCGCGCGGTTGGTGCTTAAGGACGACGGCCAGGCCCCCGATGAGCGGGCCGGCGATGGCGTGTTCACCGCTGCCTTTGTGGCGCCCGAAGTGAGCGGCATGGCACCGGTGGAGCTCCAGGTCAAGGCTGCGGGTGTCAGGGGCAAGGGCGAGCCGTTCATGCGGGTGGCGCCGGCGGCGGTCATGGTCACCAAGCCGGCCACCGGTGTGGCCGATGAGGGCGTGAGCGTAAGCCCGGAAAACCTCGTGGTTCCCTTAAAGCCGGCCACCGGCCGCTTCCGGGTGGAGGTGCTTTACGCAGCGGAAGGCACCACCTTTGCCTGGGCGCAAGAGGAGGTGAACCTTTCCGGCAATGCCGCCCAGGTGACCCTCCCGCGTCCCCAGGAAACCTGGGGCGCCGACACGGCCTTGGTGCGGCTTTTGAACATGGACACCATGGGGGTGGAGGCCGAGCTGGAGGTGGCCCTGACCCCGCTGGCTTCGCCCCCGGATTTCCGGGCCAAGGCGCAAGCGGCACCGGCTCTTCCGGCTTCCAAGGCGGAAGCTGCCCGCCGCTTTGGCGACCGCAAGCCCTAAACGCTCCACGTTCGCTTTAAAACCCCAAGCCCGCGGCATTTGCCGCGGGCTTTTTTTCAAGTTTTGGCTGAGCTCGTAGCGGTGAGGAACAAACAGAAGGAGTCTCGAAATCCGGAGCTCTTGACACACACACACACACACAGTAGGATCAAACAACCCCAAAAGGGGTGAGAAAGGAGGGCCGTAGAATGAAAGGCTATGTGGCGAACAGGAGGTTGCGGGCATTAACGGGGAAACAAAAGGCAAACCATTTTCGTGGATTTGTTTGGTCGACTGCACTGATTCTGGTGTTGGCAACCTCACTTTTTCCCCCGGCTTCTGTTGATGCGCGCACGTGCCGATTGGTGGTGGGCGATAACCCTGGTGTGGGCTGCTGCAATACCTGTTGCGACACCTATAATAGCGACATGGTTTGGTGCCGAATACTCAGGTGGTTCTGTCGCTCTTGTGGTGAGGCTTGTGCTCTTGAAGCCTGGAACGCTTATACGGCCTGTGCTCTCCAATGCGCCATTGATTTTCCTCAGTATATTTCTGAGTGTGAGTACGAGAATTGAGGTGGGCGTATGACGGCCCCAGTTTTAGCATTTTTGTTGGCGCTTGCGGAGCTCGTTTTGTCTTACCCTGGTGCTGTTTTCACGGGCAAGGTCGTAGCCAAGGATGGTACACAGTGTCGCCTGCTGCTGTGGGAAGGGCTTGCACCTTACCCCCCCTTACTTTCTGAGAGCGAGCAAAAAAGCCTCGAGGCGATCCTTGAGGATGTGAAAGCGAAGTGGTCGCTAGATCCTTCGTGGCCACACCGTGCAGCACTTCTTTCCCCGTACTACCATTTGCTTTATGATAAGAGTCGAGAGCTGCCTTTCCGCAGGCGCGGAGTTATTTACCAGCAGTTCGCACTGACTTGTGCTGGCGAGCAGGTGCGGGGAGCCTTGGTGTGGTTTCCGCCGATGGGTGCAGGCGGCTTTTTGGTTTTAAAGCATGCTGTGGAGCCCGAGTATCTGGTCCTCACGGACTTCGAGCCTCGGGCAAAGGAACAGCTCGAGGAACTTGCTGCGTTTGTGGCGAAGTATCGAGCAGATTTGGAGAAAGCGGAGGATCCGAGCAACCTCCCGCGGGAGGTTCGGAAGGAAGCAGCTTCGTTAGAAAAGAGCCTCGCTGAGAAAACTGGGGGCCGGATTCAATTCTGGGATGTGAACGGCATTGTTCTCCCCTCGTGTCCCGGTGCTTGCCCGCCGGGGACGCTGAGCTACGCTTTCGGACAGCTTTCCCCGAGAACCAGGCGAGCGTTTAGCATGGCCCTCGGCTTGCTCGCCGGACAACGTTCTTCTTCCGACAGTGAGAAGGCTCCTGGGGGGCGACTTGTTCGTTTCTTGCCTGCTTGGCCGCAGGAGCTAGGGGAAAACAGCTTCCTCGGGGTTCGCGAGGAGATGGAGCGCAGCCAAAAGGAGCTGCTTTCCTTTTCAGCCCCTGAACCCGAAATTGTCCAGGAGCTTTGGGGACGGAGGACGGTTTCATTGCCAACCTTTGGGGGAGACCTGAGGAAAGCGATTCGGGAGGTCTCGAAAAGCTTCTGACCGGCTTGTTTATGTTTGCTTGCAAGCCCGCGGCATTTGCCGCGGGCTTTTTGTTTAAGGCTTCAGGCGGTCTCTCCTTGAAGGTTTCGCTTCCGGGGTTACGTAGCGCGTCTTCGTCCAGAAGAACTGGGTCCAACAAGGTGTTCGCCCGGGCCCATGGGGGTAAACTGAAGAAAATGAGAACGCGTGTTCCCGGTGCGGTGTCCGTCAGTATGGGGGCTCGTCCCCAAACACCCCACCCCGTAGGCGGAAAAGGAATAAGAGTTTTCCGTTTTGGGTTCACGGGGGTAGAGCCACGAGCGTGTGGCAAAGAAAGGAGAGGAAGCGTATGAGTGAGAAGCAAGGGCAGCAAAAACCGGTGCAGCGGGGGGCGTTGCGGCATACGGTTCTCGGGCATTTGGGGATCCGGCAGTGGTGGCCGCAGCAGCTCAACCTGGGCATCCTCCATCAGCATTCGGAAAAGTCCAACCCCCTGGGGCGGGACTTCAACTATCGGAAGGCCTTTTCCGAGCTGGACTACTGGGCGTTGAAAAAGGACTTAGCAGAGCTCATGACCCAATCCCAGGAGTGGTGGCCGGCGGACTGGGGCCACTACGGGGGCCTCATGATCCGCATGGCGTGGCATTCCGCCGGCACCTACCGCATTTTTGACGGTCGCGGCGGCGGCTCCACCGGTGCCCAGCGCTTTATGCCGTTGGGCAGCTGGCCGGACAACGCCAACCTGGACAAGGCCCGGCGCCTCCTTTGGCCCATCAAGAAAAAGTACGGCAACAAGATTTCCTGGGCGGACCTCATGATCCTGGCCGGCAATGTGGCCCTGGAAACCATGGGCTTTAAGACCCTGGGTTTTGGTGGGGGCCGCGAAGACGTGTGGGAGCCGCCGGAGGACATTGACTGGGGTCCGGAAACCGAGTGGCTGGGCGATCAGCGCCACAGCGGCCATCGGGAGCTAGCCAAGCCCTACGCTGCCGTGCAAATGGGGCTTATCTACGTGAACCCCGAAGGTCCGGAGGGCAAACCCGATCCGGTGGCGGCGGGCAAGGAAATCCGCGAGAGCTTTGCCCGCATGGGGATGAACGACGAAGAAACGGTGGCGCTCATCGTGGGTGGCCACACCTTTGGAAAAGCCCACGGTGCGGTGCCGGCGTCTCATGTGGGTCCTGAACCCGAAGCGGCACCGCTGGAGCAGGTGGGTTTGGGCTGGAAAAACACCGCCGGCAAGGGCCACAGCGAGCACACCTACACCTCCGGGCTCGAGGGAGCCTGGACCCCAACGCCCACCAAGTGGGACAACACGTTTCTGGAAATCCTCTTTTCCTACGAGTGGGAGCTGGTGAAAAGCCCGGCCGGCGCTTGGCAGTGGCATCCCAAGAACGTGCGGGAAGAACACATGGTCCCCGATGCCCACGTCCCCGGCAAGAAAAACCCGCCCTTCATGCTCACCACCGATTTGGCCCTGCGCTTCGATCCCATTTACGAGCCCATTGCCCGGCGCTTCTGGCAAAACCCCAAGGAGCTGGAAGAAGCCTTTGCCAAGGCCTGGTTCAAGCTCACCCACCGGGATATGGGCCCCAAGAGCCGTTATTTGGGTCCGGAAGTCCCCAAGGAAGACTTCGTGTGGCAGGACCCGCTGCCGCCGGTGGAGGGCGCACCGCTGGGGAAAGCCGACATCCAAACCTTGAAGCAGAAGATCCTGGCTTCGGGTGTGACACCCCGGGATTTGGTGTACGTGGCCTGGTCGGCCGCCAGCACCTTCCGCATCTCCGACAAGCGGGGCGGGGCCAACGGCGCCCGCATTCGCCTGTTGCCGCAAAAGAACTGGCCGGTGAACGAGCCGGAAACCTTGGCCAAGGTTTTGGCGGCGTTGGAGAAGATCAAAGGGGAGTTTGAGGCTGCCAGCGGCAAGAAGGTTTCCCTGGCCGATCTCATCGTCCTTGGGGGCACGGCAGCGGTGGAAGAGGCGGCGCGCCAGGCCGGCTTTGCCGTGGAGGTTCCCTTCTTCCCCGGGCGGGCCGATGCTTCCCAAGAGCAAACCGAGGTGGACTTTTACGCGGTCATGGAACCCGAGGCCGATGGCTTCCGCAACTTCCAAAAGGAGGACAGCGTCATTCCTCTGGAGGAAGCCCTGCTGGACAAGGCGCAGCTCCTGTCCCTCACCGCTCCGGAAATGACGGCGCTGGTGGGTGGTTTGCGGGTGCTGGGCGCGGTTTTCGGGAACTCCTCGCTGGGAGTGCTGACCCAGCGGGTGGGGGCCCTGACCAACGACTATTTTGTGAACCTCCTGGACATGCGCTACGAATGGCAGGACCTCCACGGTGATGGGCGTCTCTTCCAGGCCCGGGACCGGAAGACCGGGGCGGCTATCTGGACCGTAACCCGGGCAGATCTGGTGTTTGCCGCCCATTCCCAGCTGCGGGGCTACGCCGAGGTTTACGCCTGCGACGACAACCAGGAGAAATTCGTCCGCGATTTTGCAGCCGCCTGGTCGAAAGTGATGCATCTCGACCGCTTTGATTTGCAGCAGTAGCGTCTCCCTGTGTTTGCCTCAAAGCGCCGGGTCCCCCCGGCGCTTTTATTTTGCGGCGCTTCGCTGCTCACACTGTGGTGCCGCCGTGAAAAATGTGGTGCCGGCGCTCCTGCGCCGGCTCGGTCAAAAGCGACGCGCGACGGAGCGCAGGTCCCACAGTTTTCTTTTGACGAAGGGACAGGGCGTGGGTGCCCCATTTGTGGTGTGTATGGCTTTTTTAGCCCGCGAGGCGCCGCACATGGCGCGGCAGAAAAGTGTGCCTTTTAGCCCTGATCTTCCGGGCTAGCTACCCCATGGCGCAGGGTGCCGATTTCGGGGATGGTGAGCTCCACGTGGTCGCCGGGGCGCAAGGGGCCAACCCCGGGCGGAGTGCCGGTGGAAATGAGATCGCCGGGCATGAGGGTCATGATTCGGGAAATAAAGGCCACAACCTCCGCCACGGAAAAGATCATGTCGGAGGTGCTGCCCTGTTGGCGGACTTCCCCGTTGACCTTCAAGGTGAGCGCGAGGTTTTGGGGATCGGCAATGTCGGTTTCCAGCCAAGGCCCCACGGGGCAAAAGGTGTCGTAGCCTTTGGCCCGGGCGTAAACCTTTTCCCGCCGCTGGATGTCGCGGGCGGTGACGTCGTCCAGGCAGGTGTAGCCGAGCACGTAGTCCAGCGCCTCCTCGGCTTTGAGGTTTTTGGCAGGCTTGCCGATGACCAAAGCCAGCTCCCCTTCATGCTCCACCTGTTGGGAGTCGGGGGGAAGAACCACGGTGCCGCCGGGGGCCAAAAGCGCCTGGGGGCTTTTCAGGAAGAGCAAGGGTTCCGAGGGGAGTTCCTTGCCCATTTCCTGGGCGTGGGCGCGGTAGTTCAGGCCCACGCACACGATCTTGGACGGTTCCGCCGGGGGACGGAGCTGTGCGCCCTCCAACGGGATGCTGCCCCCCAGGGGCTTTGGGTCCTGCCAGGGGGCGGCTGACAGCAGCTTGATACGGTCGTCCTCCACCATGCCCCACCGGGGTTGTCCGGCCACCAACACGCGAGCCAGCTTCATGAGTTTCCTCCCTTGGGGTTTGCCCCCAGCAGCGTTTTTTCAAAGGCTTCGAGGCTTTCCTTGGCGCCAATGACCACCAGGACGTCTCCGGCGGTCAAGCGGAAGGAAGCTTCGGGGTTGGGGACAAACTCTTGCCCCCGCTGCACCGCCACCACGCCAATGTGGAACTTCCGCCGCAGGTCGAGCTCCTGCAGGCTCTTGCCCACCAGCGGGCTTTCTTCCTCGATGGCAGCCTCTTCCAGCTCCAGGCCCTGCCCTCGCGGGCCCAGGGAAAGCTCCAGGAAATCTACCACCGCGGGCTTGGTGAGCACGTGGGCGAGCCGCAAGCCTCCCAGCCGGTAGGGATTGACCACCCGGTTGGCGCCGGCCCGCAAAAGCCGCTGTTCGGCACCGTCTTCGGAGGCCCGGGCAACGATGAAGAGACCTGGGTTCAGGGAGCGGGCGGTGAGGACGGTGTAAACGTTGTGGGCGTCGTCGGCCAAGCAAGCCACCAGGCCGCGGGCCCGGGGGACCCCGGCCGCCACCAGCACCTCTTCCTGGGTGGCGTCGCCGCGCACCACCGCCACCCCCATTTCATCCAGGGAAGCCACCTTTTCCAGGTTTTTCTCCACCACCACGAACGGGCGCCCCGCTTGGCGGAGCGCTTCCACCACCGCCCGGCCCATGCGCCCGTACCCGCAAACCACCTCGTGGTCCCGCACGCGGTCAAGGATACGCGACCGGCGCATCCTCCCCAAGACCCGGCGAATTTCCCCTTCCAGCATCGAGCGGCCAATTTCCGTGGCCACCACGAAGATGAGCCCCAGCCCCGCCACCAGCAGCAACACCGTAAAGACCTGGCCTGCCAGGGAAAGCGGGAAAACCTCGCGGTAGCCCACGGTGGTGATGGTGATGACCGTCATGTAAAAGGCATCCCAAAGGGAGGCACCTTCGATGAAGTGGTAACCCAGGGTCCCGCTGGCCAGCACCGCCAGCAGGAATGAGACGCCGTAGGTCAGTCGCCGCTGCACGGTGCTGCAGTGTAAACCCGTGTGGGCTTCTGGGCTAGCTTTGTCCCAGACAAAAGCGAATGATTTCCTGCAAAAGCTCGCTGCCCCCTTCCGCCAGCACCGAGTGGGCCGCCCCCGGGACCAGGCGGAAGCGGGCGTTGGGGAGGGCGTCGGCAATTTCCTTGGTGTACGCCGCCGACACCAGGGGGTCCAGCTCGCCGGCAATGACCAGGGCAGGGCAGCGAATGTGGCCGAGGATGGGGCGCAGGTCCCACCCCTGGCGGAGGTGGGCAAGCTGGGCGAGGGCCCCGGGGAGGTCTTCAGGCGGCAAGCTGTAAAGGCGGGCGGCGGTGTCCACAAACCCTGGAAAGCGGTCAGTAAACTGCGGGGAAAAGGCAAAGGCCATGAGCGCTTGGCCCGCCTCCTCCGGGGGAAGCTTGAAGATGCTGGCAAAAAAGGCAAGCACCCGCTCACCGTGAGGGGTGAGACGGGCGGCGGAGGAAGCCACCACCAAACGCCGCACCCGGGAGGGGTAGCGGAAGGCCAGGTGGCAAGCTACCAAGCCACCCATGGAAACGCCAACCACCGCGGCGCTATCCATGCCTTCGGCGGCCAGCACCGCTGCCCCGTCTTCGGCAGAACCCGCCAGGGTAAACGGGGCTCCCCCCGGGGAACGGCCCACGCCCCGGTGGTCGTAGGCCAGCACCGTGAAGTGCTCGCTCAAAAGGCGCGGGAGCTCGCCCCAAAGGGTGGTGCGGGAGCCCAAGCCGGCCACCAGCAAAAGGGGCGGTTTACCCGCCCCCCAAACTTCGTACCCCACCTGTCCTCTGGGCCCCCGCAGCGTTTTACGCTGGGGGGAAAGCTGGCCTTTGCTCACGCGAGCAGCGCCTCCAGCTTGCTCTGCAGCACTTTTTTGTCCACCGCTCCCACCACGCGGTCCACCAGCTTGCCATCTTTGAAGAACAACAGCGTGGGGATGGACTGGATGCCAAAGCGGATGGCGGTTTGCCGGTTCTGGTCCACATCCAGCTTGGCGACGATGGCCTTCCCGGCGTACTCCTGGGCGAGGGCCTCCACGTGGGGGGCAATGATCCGGCAGGGGCCGCACCAAACGGCCCAGAAGTCCACCATGGCGGGTTTGCCACCGTTGAGGATTTTTTCATCAAAATCTTGGTCGGTCACCTGAATTGCGTTGCCAGCCATAAAGCCTCCTTGCACTCCCCGTGTCCCGGGTGCGCTATTGTAGCAAGGAAGGGGTATGGGCAGAGGACGACGCCAAAGGCTCGGCCAGCACTTTCTCCGCGATGGGCGGGTCGCCGAAGCCATCGCTGCGGCCGTGCCGGAGGAGCCGCCCCGGGTGCTGGAGGTGGGGCCCGGCAAGGGAGCCCTCACCACCAGGCTTTTGGCGCGCTTTCCCAAGGTACACACGGTGGAGCTGGATCCGGCCTTTGCCACCAGCCTGCGGGAGCGTCTGGGGGATCCCGATGGGCTGGAGGTGACCCTGGGGGACGCGCTGCAGCTGGACCTCGCAGCGCTAGCTGAGGAAGGACCCTGGAACGTGGCTGCTAACTTGCCGTACAGCGTGGCGACGCCCATCATCCGCCGGTTTTTGTGGGCCGGCGAGACGTTTCCCACGCTGGTGGTCATGGTGCAAAAGGAGGTGGCGCTGCGCATGCTGGCCCCTCCCGGGCATCGGGAGCGTGGGGCTTTGTCGGTGGAAGTTCAGCTTTTGGCCGATGGGGAGCTTTTGTTCACCGTGCCCCCGCGCTGCTTTTCCCCGCCGCCAAAGGTGACGTCGGCGGTGGTGAAGCTCAAAGGCCACAGAAAAGCCCCACAGGAAGTGGTGGAGAAAGCCATCAAGCTTGCCCGCAGGGCCTTTTCCCACCGGCGCAAGAAGCTCTCCAACGCTTTGGGTGGAGTGGCTGGGGACCCTGCCGGCTGCTTTGAGCGGGCGGGGGTTTCCGGGGATTTGCGTCCGCAGGATTTAACGCTGGAGCAGTGGCTTTCCTTAGCCAACACGTGGGAGGGACAGGGGTGAGCCTGACCTTTTGGCCCGTGGGAGGGTTGGGGGAGTTCGGCGCCAACTGCCTGGTTCTGGATGTGCCGTCCGGGCTTCGGGTGGTTTTAGATACCGGCGTGGCGCTGGGAACGCTGGAGGAGTACGGGGTCAGCTACGAGGTCCCGGATTTTGCGGCTCTTGCCGGCCAAAACCCCGCCCTCGCGCTGCTCACCCACGCCCACGACGATCACCTCAAGGGCTTGCCTTTCTTTGCCGGAGTTTTTCCCGAAACGCCGCTGGCCGCTTCCCCCGGCACCTGGCCGTGGATTCGCCGGCTCCTGGAGGAACCGCAGGAAGGCCCGAAGCTGGGCAGTGAGCCCCTCCACCTGGACGGCCTGCGGGTGGATGCCCTCCCCGTGTCCCACTCCATTCCCGGCAGCGTGCTTTTGCGGTTGCAGACCGCCTGGGGCACGGTGGTGGTGGCCACCGATTTTCGCCTTGCCCCCTCGGCCCTGGGGGAAACCACGGACCGGGAGGTGCTGGCGCGGTGGGGGAAGGAAGGCGTGGACGTGTTGTTCCTAGATGCCACCAACGCCCTGGTGGCAGAGCCTCCCCCCAGCGAAGAAATGGTTGCCGCCACGCTGGCCGCACTTGTGGCGGAAGCGCCGGGAGCGGTGGTGGCGGTGAGCTTTGCCTCCCATGCGGGGAGGTTCTTCCAGCTGGTGCAGGCCGCGAGAGCAGCCGGGAAGGTGGTGATCCCCCTTGGCCGCGGCATCGAGGAAATGCTCGGCGTGCAGCTTGGCCAGGGTACTTTTGCCCTGCCCCCGGGCGTGGTTCGCTCGCCGCGGGAACTGGCGAGGCTCCCCCGGGAAAAGCTGGTGCTGGTGGTCACCGGCTCCCAGGGGGAGCCCACCTCGGTGTTTCCCCGCCTGGCTATGGATGAGTTGCCGGTGTTCAAGCTGGCGCCGGGGGACGTGGTGATCCACGCCGCGCGGGTCATTCCCGGCAACGAAAAGCGCCTGGATAACATCTTTGACCACTGCGTGCGACGGGGGGCCAGGGTAGTGACCGCCCACGAGGCCCCCACCCATGCCTCGGGACACGCACCAGCCCCCGAGCTTGCCACCGTATTGGAGCTGCTGCGCCCCCGCTGGGTGGTGCCCATCCACGGCCGGCTGCGGCAGCTTTCTGAGCTTCAGCGGCTGGCCCGGGCGCACGGGGCGCGCTCGCTGGTGGTGGAAAACGGCCGGGTCTTCCGCTACGGGGCCGGCGTTTTGGAGGAAACCGGCGAGCTGCGGCCGGTGGGTCGCCTCTTGGTGGACGCCGACCAGGAAACCCTGGACTCCGCCGTGGTCTGGGAGCGCAAGGCGGCGGCCAAAGGCGGGGTGGTGGTGGCGGTGGCCGCCATTCCCAGCGACCCCAAGGTCCCTCTGCCCAACCCGCACATCGAGTGCTTTGGCTTGCGGCTTCCCGGCATCAACCGCGCCCACTTGGCTGCCGAGCTGGGGGGCTTTTTGCGCCAGGAAAGCTCTCCTTTGGCCAAAGACCCCGAGAACGTGCGGGCTAAAATGCAGGCATGGCTACGTTCCGAGCTGCGCAAGCGCCTGGGGAAAAAACCGCGGGTGGTGGCCCTCACCGTGGAGATCTGAAATGAGCCTGATCACAGCGATCCTTCTGGGAGTTTTGCAGGGACTTACCGAGTTTTTGCCGGTTTCCTCTTCCGGTCACTTGGCGCTGGCGCAAATGCTGATCCCCGGCTTTTCCCAGCCGGGGCTTTTCTTCGACGTGGTGCTGCACGTGGGCACCATGGTCTCGATCCTGGTTTTGGAGTGGGGCCGCATCCGCGAGGCCTTTCGCCAGGGCTACGCGGTGAGGCTTGCCGGCTTGCTGCTTTTGGGCACCGCCGCCACCGCCGCCGTGGCTTTCCCCCTGCGGGCGCGGGCGGAAGCGGCTTTTGAAAAACCGCTGTGGGTAGCCGGCGGCTTTGCCCTTACGGCCATCCTGCTTTTGCTGTCATCCAAGAGCAAAACCCAAGGGGAGAGGCTTCCCACCTGGGAGCAGGCGGTGGCGGTGGGGCTGGCGCAGGGGGTGGCGGTTTTCCCGGGTTTGTCCCGCTCGGGAACCACCATCAGCGTGGGCCTGGCGGTGGGGGTAACGCGACCCTGGGCTGCCGATTTTTCGTTTTTGCTTTCGTTGCCGGCGGTGGCGGGAGCAACCTTGGTGGAGGTGATGCGGGAAAAAGACGCGCTTATGGCCTCCGGCTCCCAGTGGCTGGCTCCGGCTTTGGCCGGCGGTTTGGCGGCGGCGGTGACCGGGCTTTTCGCGTTGACGGCGGTGCGCAAGCTGGTTCGCAGCGGGCGCTTGGCGGTCTTTGCCTGGTACCTGCTGCCGCTTTGTCTTCTGGTGGTTGCTGGTTACTTTTTGGGATGGTGGGCGTGAGGCTTTCCCCTTCGGAAATGCCCCGGTACGTGGCCGGTTTCCTCTTGGTGGTGCTGGCCCTGTTGCTGTTTTTAGCGCTGGTGAGCTTTCACCCCCTGGACCCCTCCTGGCTTTCTGCGGGCTCCGACCAAATCCACAACTGGGTGGGGCGGGTTGGGGCCTGGGTGGGCGGGGTGCTGGTGGGGCTTTTCGGGCTTTTTTCCCTGGTTTTTGTGTGGGCCCTGGGGCGGGTGGGTTGGCGCTGGCTTTCCGGCGAAACCGTAGAGGGCGCCAGAGGGGCTTTCGTGTGTCTTTTGGCCACGGTGGTTTTGGGCGGGGGGCTTCTGGCCGGGCTTTGGGGCCCTGTCCCCTACCGCGGTGGGGAGCTCAAGCTTGGGGGCGAGCTGGGCGTCCTGGTGTTTCGTGGTCTTGAAGCCAGTTTGGGCCAGGTGGGAGCGTTCGTGGTGTGCTTTTTTGGTGCTTTGGGAGGGGTGATCTTCGGCCTGCGCCGGGCCCCGCTTGCGGTGGCCCGCACAGTGCGGGATTCCTGGCACCGCAAGCTTTCCGATTCCCGGGCCCGCTGGCATCGGCTGCGGCAGGCCCGGCAGCGCCGCAAGCTGGAAAAAAAGCTCCTGCGCCAACACAGGGCCCGCCAACCGGTGGTGGAACCCCCCTTTGTGTGGCAACCCCTGGAAGCGGGAGGTTTTCGCTTCCAACGGCTGGCCTCCTGGCCGCCGCCAGCGGAGCGGCCACCGGCTCCGAAGCGCCCCGCAGGGCCGGAGGTGGTGACGCCGGCTCCGGTTTTGCCCGAGGTGGTGGTGGAAGAGCCCGAGCCGGTGAAGCAACAGGCGTTTGATTTCATCGTGGAAACACCACCGGCAGCGTTACCCGACCTTAACCTCCTGGATCCGCCACCACCCCACAACCCGCCCAACCCCGCTCAGCTGGAGGCCATGCGCCGGATGCTGGAGGAGAAGTTCCTGGAGTTCAAGGTGGAGGGCCGGGTGGACGGGGTCACCCCCGGTCCGGTAATCACCACCTTCGAGTTTCAGCCGGCGCCGGGGGTGAAGTACGCCCAGGTGGTTCGCCTGGAGGAAGACCTGGCGCTGAAGCTGGGGGTGGAAGCGGTGCGCCTGGAGCGCATTCCCGGCAAAGCCACGGTGGGTGTGGAGGTCCCCAACCCTGAAAGGCAAACCATTGTTTTGCGGGAGATCCTGGAATCCTCCCGCTTCATCAACGCCCCCTCGCCCCTCACCTTGGCTCTGGGCAAAGACATCCGCGGGGTGCCGGTGGTGGCCGATCTGGCGCGCATGCCCCACTTGCTCATCGGTGGTTTTACCGGTTCGGGAAAGAGCGTGGGCATCAACGCCATGATCATGTCCATCCTCTTCAAGGCCACGCCGGAAACCGTGCGTTTCGTGATGATTGACCCCAAGATGGTGGAGCTGGGCATGTACGAAAAGCTCCCCCACCTTCTGACCCCCATCGTTTCCGATCCCCGCACTGCCGCGAAGGTGCTGGCCTGGGCGGTGCGCACCATGCGCCAGCGCTACCAGCTTTTGGCCCACTGCCGGGTGCGCAACCTGGAGCAGTTCAACAACCTCCTGGCCCGCAAGGAGGAGCGGGAAGCCTTAGAGCAGGAGCGGGGCGAAAAGCTCACGCCGCTGCCTTACGTGGTGATCGTCATTGATGAGCTTGCCGACCTCATGATGACCTGCCCCCGGGAGGTGGAGGACTCCATTGCCCAGCTTGCGCAGATGGCCCGGGCGGTGGGGATCCATCTCATCGTGGCCACCCAGAGGCCCAGCGTGGACGTGGTCACCGGCATCATCAAGGCCAACTTCCCCTGCCGCATTGCGTACAAAGTGCGGGCGCGGGTGGATTCCCGTACCATCCTGGACGCCGATGGGGCGGAAAGGCTCCTGGGCCAGGGTGACATGCTGTACCTGCCCCCGGGCTCGGCGCGGCCGGTGCGCCTCCACGGGCCTTTGGTGCGGGAGGAGGAAATACTCCGGGTCATCAAGCACTACAGCCGGTTGGGTAAGCCAGCCTTTGACCCCTCGGTGCTGGCCGAGGACGAAGTCAATGAGCTTGCGGAGGATGGGGTTTCTGACCCGATGTACGAGCAGGCCGCCCGCCTGGTGGTGCGCTCCCGCAAGGCTTCGGCTTCCTACATCCAGCGCAAGCTCCGGCTGGGCTACGCTCGGGCGGCGCGGCTTTTGGACGCCATGGAACAGGAGGGGCTGGTGGGCCCGGCGCAGGGCTCCCGCGGGCGGGAGGTCCTGGTGCCTCCGGACTACTTTGGGGAACCCGCTTCAACGGGGGAACGGGAGGACGAGGATGATTGAGCTTGATCGCTTTTCCACGGAGCTTTTGGCGATTGCGGCAACCCTGGCGGTGGTGCTGGTGGCCATCATGCTGTTGCGACCGCGCATCTTCACCTCCTACCTCAAGCACATGACCGGCATTGACCTTTCCCCCAAAGACGTGGCGCGGGTTTACAAGAAACGGGGCAAAGCCGGGGTGCGGGAGCTCTTTTTGGACCTCATCATCCGCGAAGACGCCCGCTCCGGCCCGGTAATCACCCCCGATTCCCCCCCAGACCGCGAGGTCCTCCTCCCCCCAGATAAGCTTTAACGTCGCGCTTTCGCAAGCTTCCTCCTTTGAGGTGCCACAGCCAGCAATTTGGGGCCGGCGCTCCTGGCGGCGGCTAATGGGAGAAACGACCCGCGCAGGAGCGCGGGTCCCACATTTTTTCTCTTTGTGGGGCCGCCGCTCCTGCGGCGGCTAACAGAAAAAAACGCGCAGGAGCGCGGGTCGCACTTTTTTCTGTGCAGCGAACACCGGACAGGACCGATCTTTAATCCCAAATCCCGAGCATGGCTTTGACTTCGTCGGAGGCTTCGGTGCGGGGGTCCCAGGGGGGGTTCCACACCAGCTCCACGGCTGCTTCTTTCACACCAGGCAAAAAGCGCACGGTTTGCTCCACCTCCTGGACAATGGCCGGGCCTTCGGGACAAAAGGGGGAGGTGAGGGTCATGCGCACGGTGACCACCCCTTCGGGGGTGATTTGAATATCGCGGATGAGCCCCAGGTCCACCACGGAAATGCCAATTTCCGGGTCCACCACCGGCTGCAGGGCTTTTTTGATTGTTTCGGGCGTGAGTTCCATGGCTTTACTCCGTTGTGGTTTCGGCTTTGCTTTCGCCGCGACGGAAGGCGGCAATGGCGTCCTTGAGGGTCATCCACGGCAAAAGCGCGCACTTCACCCGTACCGGGAAGTGCTTGACCCCTTCCAGGGCTTCTAGGTCCCCCAGCTCCCGATCCTGGGGGAAGGGCTTGCCGTGCATGACCTGGCGGAACTCCTCGGCGTCCGCTTCGGCTTGGGTGATGGCCTTTCCGGGAAGGATTTCCGCCATCATGGAAGCGGAAGCGGTGCAAATGGCACAGCCGCGGCTTTTCACTTGCGCTTGGGCAATGGTTTCCCCGGAAAGCTGCAAAAACACTTCCACCTCGTCACCGCACACCGGGTTGAAGCCCTTGGCGGCAACGTCCACCTGGCCCAGCGGCTGTCGCCCCCGGGGACGCCGGTAGTGGTCCATGACCACCTCGCGGTACAGCTCGTCCAGTTGCACTTCCGGGCGAGAACTCATGTGCTTCCGGCCTCCTAAGCGAGCCCGAAGTACTTCCGGGCGGCGAGCAAGCCGAAGATCAGGGCGTCCACGTCTTCCCGGGAGTTGTAAACGGCAAAAGAGGCCCGGGCGGTGGCCACCACCCCCAGGCGGCGCATGAGGGGCTGGGCGCAGTGATGGCCGGCGCGAATGGCCACCCCGTAGGTGTCCAACACCGTGGCCAAATCGTGAGGGTGGATGTGCTCATCCACAAAGGAAATGAGTGCTCCCCGGCGTTGGGGATCGGCCGGGCCGTGGAGGGTGAGGCCCCCCAGGCTCTGCAGCTTCTCCCAAGCGTAGGCGGTGAGGTCGCGCTCGTGGGCGCGGATGGCTTGGGGGGTGAGCTCCTCCACGAGGCTCAAAGCGGCGGGGAAGGCAGCGGCATCGGCAATGTTTGGGGTGCCGGCTTCAAACTTGTGGGGGATGTCGTTCCAGCTGGCGCGGTCCAAGTGGACCTCGCGGATCATTTCCCCCCCGCCAAAGATGGGCTCCATGGCTTCTAAGAGCTCAGGTTTGGCCACCAAAAAACCCACACCGGTGGGCCCGTACATCTTGTGGGCGGAAAAGGCAAGGAAATCGCAGCCCAGCTCATCAAAGCGCACCGGCTCATGGGGCACCAGCTGGGCGCCGTCCACCACCACCACAGCGCCGACCTTGTGGGCTTCTTCGGCGATTTCCGCCACCGGCACGATGGTGCCCAGCACGTTGGACATGCCGGTGACCGCCACCACCCGGGTGCGCCGGGACAGGAGCTTGCGGTAGGCGGCTAAGTCCAGCTCGCCCTGGTCGGTGATGGGGATGTGCTTTAAGCTGAGGCCGCGCTCGCGAGCCAGCATGATCCAGGGCACCAGGTTGGAGTGGTGCTCCATTTCCGAGGTGATGATTTCGTCACCGGCCTGCAGCTTGCGCCCCCAGGAACGGGCCACCAGGTTTATGGCCTCGGTGGCGTTGCGGAGGATCACCACCCCCCGCGGGTCGGGAGCGTGCAGAAACTGCGCCACCCGCTCCCGGCAGTGCTCGTAGGCAGCGGTAGCCTCCTCGGCCAGGGTGTGGACGCCACGATGGACGTTGGCGTTGGTGTGGGTGTAAAAGCGGGTAAGGGCCTCCAGCACCTCCTGGGGTTTTTGCGTGGTGGCGGCGTTGTCCAGGTACACGAGGCGCCGGCCCCGCACCGTGCGCTGCAGGATCGGGAAGCGCTCCGCCAGCCGCACCGGGCGGATGACGGGCTGAGTAGCGGTGGCGTTCATAGCACCTCCCCGTGGAGACGGCCGGCCACCAACGCCTCGATCCGCTCCCGGGTTTTTTCCGGCAACCGCGAAAGGGTCTGGTCCAAAAAGCCGTAAACGATGAGGCGCAAAGCTTGATGGTGGGGGAGACCACGGCTCTTCAGGTAAAACACCTGCTCTTCGTCCAGCGGTGCCACCGTGGCCCCGTGGGTACAGCGCACGTCCTCGTTGAGGATTTCCAGCTCGGGGATGGACTCGGCCCGGGCTTCCTCGGAAAGCAGCAGGTTGCGGTTTTCCTGGTACGCCTCACAGGTGGCGGCGTGCTCTTCAATGCGGATGAGGCCGGTGTACACCGAGCGGGCCTGCCCGGCCAGCGCGACCTTAAAGTCCAGGTTGGAGTGGGTTTGGAAAGCGGCGTGGATGTGCTCGGTGTGGTGGTCGAAGTGCTGGTTGCCGGCACCCAGCGCCACCCCGTAGGTTTCCACCTCCGCCCCCTTGCCCTGCAGGATCACTCCGGTGTCCACCTTGGTGAGGGTACCACCAAACGACGCCAGGGCCACCTGCGCTCTGGCGCCTTCCGCCAAAACGATGCGGCTGGTAAGGTGGCCGGTGACCGGCAGCTCCCACCGCTGCACCACGTCGTAGCGAAGCTCCCCTCCAGGCCCCACGAACGCCTCGCTCACGCCTAGAACCTGCGAGCCTTCGCGGCCACCCACGTGGCCTTCCACGATTTCGGCGCTGGCCCCTTCACCCAGGACCACCAAAATGCGGGGGAGGGAAAGCCCGTCCGCCACTAACCGCAGCCGGATGGCCTTTTCAAGCCTCACCCCCGGTGGCACCAGCACCGCCACCGCCGGGCGGAAAGCGGCGGCGTTTAAGGCCTCCAAAAAACCGTGCTGGAAAGGCACGGCCTTGCCCAGGAACTCCTGCACCGGGGCTTGCGCCAGGGGCGCCACCACCACACCGGCGCGCTGGGCCTCCTGGGAAAGGTGCACGACTTCGGCCGTGGCGCCGGAAAGCAGCACCGCTGCCGAAAGCTCCTCGTCCAACCGCCAGGGGGGTGGTGCGGGGGTGGGGCTTACCACCATGGGGTCCTGGTTGGGCAGGAACCGCTCGGGGTTAGAAAACCGCCACAGGTGCCGGGCACGGTTGGGGAGGGGCGCTTGTCTCGCCGCTTCCGCAGCTTGCCGGCGGAAGTCCGCAAGCCAGGTAGGCTCGCCCAGCGCCCGGCTCAGGGGCCCCGGATCGGCGAGGCTGGTAAAGGGCGTGGTCACAGGTAGGGCGGTGCTAGCCAACGGAACCCTCCATTTCCAAAGCGATGAGCCGGTTGAGCTCCACCGCGTACTCCATGGGCAGCTCCTTTACGAAGGGCTCGATGAAGCCGTTGACGATCATGAGCCGGGCCTGTTCTTCGTTCAACCCTCGGGAACGCAGGTAGAAGAGCTGCTCGTCGCCGAGCTTGGAAACCCGCGCTTCGTGCTCCACCCGCACGTCGTCTTCGGCAATTTCCATGGTGGGGTAGGTGTCGGTGCGGGCCTTTTCGCCAATGAGCAAGGCGTCGCATTCCACGGTGGTCTTGCAGCCGTGCGCTCCCTTGCGGATCTTCACCAGGCCCCGGTAGGAAGCGCGGCCGCCGTCCTTGGAAATGGACTTGGAGGTGATCTTGGAGGTGGTGTTGGGCGCCAGGTGGATGACCTTGGCCCCGGCGTCCTGGTGCTGCCCAGGTCCGGCAAAGGCAATGGAGAGGATTTCCCCGTGGGCCCTTTCCCCCCGCAGCACCACGCACGGGTACTTCATGGTCAAAAGCGAACCCAGGTTGCCGTCCACCCACTCCACCACCGCATCTTCAAAGGCCATGGCCCGCTTGGTCACCAGGTTGTACACGTTGTGGGACCAGTTTTGGATGGTGGTATAGCGAATATGGGCACCCCTTTTGGCAATGAGCTCCACCACCGCCGAATGCAGGGAGCTGGAGGAGTACACCGGTGCCGTGCACCCTTCGATGTAGTGCACCTTGGCGCCCTCATCGGCAATGATCAGCGTGCGCTCGAATTGGCCCATGCGCTCGGCGTTGATGCGGAAGTAGGCTTGCAGCGGGATGGCCACTTCCACGCCCGGGGGCACGTAAATGAACGAACCTCCCGACCAAACTGCGGTGTTGAGGGCGGCAAACTTGTTGTCGTTGGGGGGGATCACGGTGCCAAAGTACTGGCGGACGATGTCCTCGTGCTCCCGCAGGCCGGAGTCCATGTCCAGGAAGATAACCCCCTGCTCTTCCAGCTCCTTCTTCACCGAGTGGTAAACCACTTCCGACTCGTACTGGGCGGAAACCCCCGCCAGGAACTTGCGTTCCGCTTCGGGGATGCCCAAACGGTCAAAGGTGCGCTTGATGTTTTCGGGAACATCGTCCCAGGACTTTTCCGGCCGCTCGGTGGCCCGGGCGTAGTAGGTGATTTCGTCAAAGTCAATGCGGCCTAAAAGCTCCTGGTTGCCCCAGGAAGGCATGGGTTTTTCGAAAAAGATGTCCAGGGCTTTGTGGCGGAGCTGCCGCATCCATTCCGGTTCGCCCTTGAGGCGCGAGATCATCTCCACCACTTCGTGGTTGATGCCCTTGGGCGCCCGGGCAAAGTACTCCACCGGGTCGGAAAACCCGTACCGCTCGGCGTAGTCCTTGTTGATGTCTAAATGAACCGCGGTGCTCATGCTCCACCTCCCACCTGGGCTTCCAGCCAGTCGTAGCCCTTTTCCTCCAGCTGCAGCGCCAGCTCCGGCCCCCCGGTTTTCACGAGCTTGCCGTTCATGAACACGTGCACCACGTGGGGCTGCACGTAGTTCAGAAGCCGCTGGTAGTGAGTGACCAAAAGCAAGCCGCGCTCGGGGGTAGCGGCGGCGTTAATGCCGGAGGCCACCACCTTGAGGGCGTCAATGTCCAGGCCGGAGTCGGTTTCGTCCAGCATGGCAAACACCGGCTGCAGCATCAAAAGTTGCAGGATTTCCAGGCGTTTCTTCTCGCCGCCGGAAAAGCCGTCGTTGAGGTAGCGGCCGGCAAAGGCGGGGTCCATTTCCAGCTGTTCCATGCGGGAAAGCAGCTCCTTGCGGAACTCCTTCACCGGCACGTCTTGACCGCGACGGGCCGCCACTGCTGCCCGCAGGAAGGAAGCCACTGTCACGCCGGGAACCGCCACCGGGTACTGGAACGCCAAAAACATGCCCTTGCGGGCCTTTTCATCGGGCTCCAGGGCGCTGACATCTTCGCCGTTGAGGAAGATCTTGCCCTCCACGGTGTACGCGGGGTGCCCCATCACCGCCTGCACCAGGGTGGTTTTCCCTGAGCCGTTGGGGCCCATGATGGCGTGCACTTCTCCAGGAAAAACTTCCAGGGACACACCCTTCACCACTTCCTTTTCCCCAACCCAAACGTGGAGGTCCTCAACGGCAAATACCGGAACTTTTTTGGTCATGCTCGTTCTCCTTGCAGTGTTCTACCCCACACCGGCAAGCTTGGCCTTGCCCTTTCGGCAAACTTGCGGTGGAGGGCCCGTTCTTCGGCTAACAAATCGGCGAGGCTGGTGCGGGCGAAAAACTCCCGGAACATGCGGTCCAGGTGAAAGAAAAGCGGCCTCACCGAGCACTCCTGGGTATGGATGCACGCGGTTAACTCCCCGCCGTGATCCTGGCAAAACTCCGGGTGAAAGAGCGGCTCTCCCAGAGCCCCCAGCACCCGGTCCAGCATCACGTGCGCGGGTTCTAACGTGAGCTCGTAGCCTCCCCGCCGGCCACGCTGGGCGCGAACCACCCCGGCCCGGCGCAGCTTGGCCAGCACCTTGGCCACCAGCGGCTGCGGAATGCCCTCCCGCTCGGCCAGCTCCCCCAGCGTCAGCGCCTGGGGGTAGCAGGTGGCCAGCTGCAAGGCCAACCGCAACCCGTACTCCTCACTGGTGGTAATCCGCATGCACCCCCCGTCTCCACCAACGGAGAAATCTTGACGGAAATTTCCAAATTTTGCAACCCCTCCAGCCTGGGGTCATGAATGGGAGCATCGCGAAGCCCCTAATCGGCCCGCGGCACGTTACTCGCCGGCTGGTCCGCAGTTCTTCACGACGAAAGCCGGTCAAACCGGGGAAATTGGGCCGGGAACGCCTTGAGGTTAGGTGGGGCGCGGCGTCAGGCCCTGGGGGACCTCGGTTCCCAGGGCCTCCAGGAGCTTTGCCGCCAGCACCTCCCCGACCAGGGATTCTTCACCCACCGGCACAACCCCCAGTTTTTCCAGGCTGGGGACGGTAGCCTGGTGTCTGGCACGTACAAGAATGGGTGGGTTTTTAATGGCGCGGGCGGCGAGCTGAGCCACCCGCAGGGCATCCCGGTCATCGGGGATGGTCACCACCACGGCCGCGGCTTCGGGTACGCCTGCCTTTTCCAAAATTTCCCAGTGGGTAGCGTCGCCCACTAAGGTTGCAGCGCCGGTGGCCCGGGCTTCCCTGGCCAGTTTTGGGCTCAGGTCTACCACCGTGATCTCCAGGCCAGCGTTTTGGGCATGAGCTGCCACGGTTTGCCCTGCGGGCCCGAAGCCCACCACCACCACGTGGCCCTTCTTCGAAACCTTCGGGGTTTTTTCACCGGACCGGAAATCTACCCTTTTGCAGGCCAGCCGGAGGGCCAGGGGTGTCAGCGCCAACGTGAAAACCGTGAGTATCACCAGCACCTGGGCGGAGGAGGCATCCATGACCCCCGAGGCTGTGCCTTGCCGTACCAGCACAAAGGAAAACTCCCCCAGCTGGGCCAGGCTGATGGCAATGGGGAGCGCCAGGTGCGGGTGCCACCCGGCCAGCCGCGCTGCCGCCCAGGTGGTCAGGACCTTGGTACCTACCGCCAGCACCGCCACGGAAGCCACCAGAGGCAGGTGGGTTGCCAGCCAGGTAACGTCCACGTACATCCCGGCGCTGGCGAAAAACACGCAGAGGAACACCTCCTTGACCCCCGCCACATCAGCCCGAAGCTGCGCTGCGTACTCGCTTTCTCCCAGGAACGCCCCAAGGAGAAAAGCGGCCAAAGCGGGGGAGAGGCCGAGGGCGTGGGCAGCCCAGGACGCCAGGCCCAAAAAAGCAAAACCAAAAATTACTTGGAGCTCCCGCCGCTCTCGACCGGAAAGCCAGTGGAGGCCCCAGGGCAGCAGGTGCTTACCCAAAGCCCAGGTGGTAAAGGCAAAAAGCGCGGCACGCCCCAAAACGTCCAGCACTGACGGGCTGATTTGGGAGGTGGGCGAGCTTCCCAAAGCGGAAATCGCCAGGAGCAGGGGAATGACAGCCACATCCTGGAGCAGTAAGGTGCCTATGGTGGCACGGCCAATGGGGGAATCCAGCCGCCTTTCCTGTTCCAGGATTTTGCCAACCGTTGCCGTGGAGGACAGGGCAATGGCTCCCGCCCACACCAAGGCCAATCCCGGACGCTGGGTTACAGCCCACACTGCAAGCCAAACAACGGCGAAGGTTAAGAGGATTTGCCCCAGTCCAAGGCGCAACACCCGTCCCCCGAAGGAACGAAGCCTGGACCAGGAAAACTCCAAACCGAGCACGAACAAAAGCAGCGCTGTGCCGGTTTCGCTGGCAATGGCCACCACTTCCGGCTGCCGAACGGTGTGCAGGCCGGAGGGCCCTAAGAGCATTCCAGCCAGCAGATAACCCAGGACCGGGTGTTGCCGCAGGCGCTGCGCCACCACGCCCAGAAGCGCTGCCAGCGCCAGAAGAACGCCCATTTCCAGGAGCACGCTATCCGCCAGCATCTGGCGCAGTGTACCAACGCCCGGCCTGCACTGCAGGTAGCGAGCCACCGCTCGCGGTAGAAAGCGTTGCTATGAACAAATCCCGATGAGGCCCGGCGGCCACCGTGGGTGACGGGCCTTCGGGGAATGGGCGGTATCTGAGGAACAGGAAAAACAACGTTTGGGTCTCCCGTCTTTTCCTCGGTAGCGGGAAGCGCCGCAAGAGTCTTGACCAATGTTCAAAGCTGCGATGGAAGGCTGTCTGAGCCGAAAAAAGCGCGTTACCATGAGCGCGGGAGGCGAGGGTGAAGCTCAAGGTCAGTGCTTCTGCCAGCAAACCTGAGTTCCGGAAGCATTGGGAGCAGGTACTTGCGGAGCTTTCGGCGCAGGCGGCCAAGCTGCGGGAAGGGGGTGGGCCCAAGGCGGCGGCCCGCCAAAAGGAGCAGGGCAAGATGCTGGCCCGGGAGCGGGTGGAGGCGCTTCTTGACCCGGGCAGCGAGTTTCTGGAGCTGGGGTCCTGGGCTGGCTGGGGGATGTACCAGGAGTGGGGCGGAGCACCCGGCGCCGGGGTGGTGACCGGCATTGGCCGGGTTTCCGGCAGGCTTTGCGTGATCGTGGCCAACGACGCCACCGTCAAAGCTGGTGCGTGGTTTCCCATTACCTGCAAGAAGATCCTCCGGGCGCAGGAAATTGCCCTGGAAAACCGCCTTCCGGTGATTTACCTGGTGGACTCCGCCGGGGTGTTTTTGCCTTTGCAGGACGAGATTTTCCCGGATAAAGAGCACTTCGGCCGGGTTTTTTACAACAACGCCCGCCTTTCCGCCGCGGGTATTTACCAGATTGCCGCCATCATGGGGCCTTGCGTGGCCGGGGGGGCCTACCTGCCCATCATGTCCGACGAAGCGCTCATCGTCGAAGGCACCGGTTCTATCTTCTTAGCTGGCCCTGCCCTGGTGAAAGCAGCTATTGGCGAAAGCGTGGATATCGAGTCGCTGGGCGGTGCGCAAGTGCAAACCGACATTTCCATGGTGGTGGACGACCGCTTCCCTGATGATGCCAGCTGCATTCAGGCCATTCGCCACCGCATCAGCAAGCTGGCAAAGCCACCCCTGGCCCCCTTTGACCGCCAGGAGCCCAAGCCGCCGGCGGTGGACCCGGCGGGGATTCTCGGAATCATCCCACCCGATCGCGCCAAACCTTACGACACCTACGCGCTTTTGGCTCACCTCCTGGACGACTCGGAGTTTGAGGAGTACAAGGCCACCTCCGGGCGCACGCTGGTGTGTGGGGAAGGGCGCATCGGTGGTTGGGCGGTGGGGATTGTGGCCAACCAGCGGCAGGTGGTGACCCGCCGCCGGGGGCTCGCCCCTTCCGAGCAGGAAATGCAGATTGGCGGCGTAATTTACGCCGATGCTGCCGACAAAGGCGCGCGCTTTGTGGAGCTCATGAACCAAAAAGGCATTCCTCTCTTGTTTTTGCAGGACGTCACCGGCTTCATGGTGGGAACGCGGGCGGAGCGGGAAGGCATCATCAAGGACGGCGCCAAGATGGTGCACGTGGTGGCCAACAGCACCGTGCCGAAAATCACCATCATTGTGGGCAACTCCTTTGGCGCCGGCAACTACGCCATGTGCGGCAAAGCCTACGGCCCGCGGTTTATCTTTGCCTGGCCTTCGGCGCGCATTGCGGTGATGGGCGGCGATCAAGCGGCCCAGACCCTGCTGCAACTGCAGGTGGGCAAGCGCGAAGTAAGCGAGGAGGAAAAGGAGCGCCTGCTTTCGGATATTCGCGCCCGTTACGAAGCCACGCTGGATCCCCGTTACGCTGCGGCCCGCCTGTGGGTGGACGGCATCCTGGACCCCCGCCAAACCCGGGAGGTGGTGGCCGCGTGCCTGGAGGCCTGCGCCCACCAGGGCTCCCTCACCCCCTACCGCTGGGGCGTGCTGCAAACGTAGAAATCTTTTGCAAAGAAGTTGAAGCCTGGAGAGTCCGATTCGCTATCGGCTTGGAAGCGATTTTAAAGTTCTTCCTTCAAGACCAGCGTGATGTCGCCCACGCCGGTGGTGATGGAGATGTTGGTTTTGCCGGGGCCCTTCTTTACCAAGGATTCGGAAACGATACCGTGGCCGCTCAGTTTGCCTTCGGGGGTGTGCACGGTGACGGAGCCCACGCCGGTGTTAAGCCGCATGCGGCCTACTGCGGCCCACGACCCGCGAACCTCCACGTCCCCCACGCCGGTTTCCGCCACCAGGTTGGAGACCAGCTCGGTAATCACCACATCCCCAACCCCTAACTGCACCTCCAGCTCGCCGTTCATGCTCCGGATACGCACATCCCCCACCCCGGCTTCTACGGACAGGTTTAGCTGACGGGGAAGCTTCAGCGTCCAATCTTCGCCGGCTTTTTTGCCCGAGTACTTGCGCGGCGAGAGGGAAAGCTTCAGGGTTTTGCCGGTGGTTTGGGCCTCGAGGTCCAGATCCTCCAGCTGCCAGCGCTTGCCGGTGACGGTCACTTCGGCGGTGATTTCGTTGCAGTCGCAACCGGTCACGGTGACGTCGCCGGCGCCTACTTCAACGGTTACCGCCTCCAGGTCACCGACCGGCTGGGAAAAATGCAAGGTCCGCTCGGCGGCCAGCAGCGGGGCGACCCAAAGCAAGTTAAGCAAAAGCAGTACGCGCTTCATAATCCCCTCCACCGACTTAACGAAACGAAAGCAAGCGGCTTTGGGTTCTAGGTGTAGCATGGAGCTATGTCCGAGTCTCGCCGACAGGTGGGAAAGCCGCTGGTGCACCTGGCCCTCACCCTGCAGGTGTTGCTGCTGGTGGCGGCGGCAGTGGGGTACCTCCAGGGCTCAAACTACCTTGAGCTCAACTTGCGCCGCAGCGTAGAGCATTCGGCGGCCGTTGCGGTAAACCACTGGCAACGCACGCTGGAGTTGATTTACCAGCAGGGCCAAGAGGTGCCGCAGGAGCCCAAGGCTGCCCACCTGATGCCGGTTCCGAGTCTTGATGCCGCTTCCCTGGTAAAGGAAGCGACGCCTCCAGTGAAGGACATGCGGCCTTTACCCGGTGTGGATGAGGGATTTTGGGTGTGGTGGCCTGGTGGTTTTGACCTAGGTCTCTCAGGCCTTTCGATAGTCAAGGCCCAGGAAGGTTGCCGACAGTGCCATCCGCAGTTTGTCCCAGGCAAAGTGGTTGGGGGGCTTTCCTTTCACGTGGAAACGCGGTTCTTGACCAAGCTGCTCGCTTCTCGTCGCACGAACCTCTTGGGTCTTTTGGGCGCGGTCCTCGTCTCCCTTTCCGGTGCGGTCTGGTGGCTGACCCTGGTGGGCGTGAAACGGCAAAAGGAAGCCGAAAAAGCCCGGGCCCAAGCGGAAGAGCAGTTAGCCGCCTCAGAGGAACGCTACCGCACGTTGGTGGAATCAAACCTTGTGGGTGTGTACCTCCTTCGAGGGGACCGCGTTCTGTTCTGCAACGAGCGGGCTGCGGAGATGTTTGGCTACACCCGCGAGGAGGTCCTGGAAAAAGTAAAGGTTCCGGATCTTGTGGCGCCGGAAGATTGGGCGACGGTGTTAGAGAACATCCGGAAGCGCCTTTCGGGGGAGGTCAAGTCCCTCCGATACGCATTTACTGGCGTTAGGGCTGATGGCTCTCGGTTCCCGGCTGAGGTCTTTGGTGCCCGAGTGGATCTGCCATCGGGGCCGGCGATTTTGGGCATCATCCTGGATAACTCTGAGCCGCAAGCGGCTCGACAGGTGGTGGAAGCAGCGTACAAAGCGGTGGTGGCGCTTCCGGGGGAAAACGTTTTTCAAGCCGCCGCTGAATCGGTGGCGGCGCTGCTCCATGTGCCGGTGGTTTTTGTGGCCGAGGAAATCGACGGTCAGCTTTCCCTCCTGGGGGCCCACGGGGCAGTTCAAAAGGAACTTATCCCCTTGGCAGGTACACCCTGTGAGGTGGCCATTCGTGAGAAGAGGCCTTTGGAGCTAGCGTCGGGTTTTGCTGCCCAATTCGGGGAGCCCAGGTGGATTCAAGTGGTTCCCGAGTGCTACTTTGGAATGCCGCTGGTGGGCAGCGCCGGGCAGGCCCTGGGGATTTTGGCGGTTTTGGATAGCAAACCCCGGCAGCTTTCAGTTCTTGAGCGACAAATCCTGGAGATTTACGCGGTACGTCTGGGACGCGAATTGGAACGATTGCATTTGCTTCGCCAGCAAAAGGAGCTGGAAAGCCGACTGGCGGCCCACGAAAAGCTGGCCGCGCTGGGGGTTTTGGCCGGCGGCATCGCTCACGATTTCAACAACGTCCTGGCGGGCATCGTGGCGGAAGCGGAAGTCCTTCGACGCTTGGTCCCGCCCGAAGCCCACGAGAAGGTGGAGCATCTGGTGAGCCTCGCCCAGCGGGGCGGCGAGGTGGTGCGGCGCATCTTGTCCTTTGCCCGGCCTTCCGTGACGAAGCCAGAACCAATTGCGGTGGCGGAGCTGGTTCAGGACACCGTAGAGCTTGCGCATCACACCTTCGGGCCGCAGTTCCACTTTGACCTTCAGCTGGAGGGGGAGCTGTTTGTGTTGGGCGAGGAGGCTTTGCTGCAGCAGGCGCTGCTGAACCTCCTCACCAACGCCCGGGACGCCATGCCCGGAGGCGGTTCGGTGGCCATTCGGGTCTATCCCAGGAACGGAGAGGTGGTGCTGGAGGTGGAGGATCACGGTACCGGCATTGATCCCGCCCACTTGCCCCGGGTTTTCGATCCCTTTTTCACCACCAAACCCCGGGGCCAGGGCACGGGCTTAGGCCTTACCACGGTGTACCGCACGGTGGAAGCGCACGGGGGTACGGTGGCTATTGACTCGAAGCTGGGGGTGGGGACCAAGGTGACCCTGACCTTGCCCCGTATCCCGCCGCCATCAATCATGGAGCCCAGTGCGGCATCATCCACCCGGAAAGCCCCGCGTCCGGCAGGTTGCGGCGTGCTTTTGGTGGACGATGAGCCTGCTATTCTCGAGGGCTTGCGGCAGGTGCTGGAGCTGGAAGGCTACCGGGTGGTGTGCGCCAAATCGGCAGAGGAAGCGCTCCGTGCGTTTCAGCCCTCCGAAATTCAGGTGGCGGTGGTGGACGTGCTCCTCCCCGGGGTAAACGGCATTCAATTGGCCCAGCACCTCCTCGAAAAGAAGCCGGATTTGGCGGTGGTGTTTTCTTCGGGCCATACTCCGGAAGCACTGCCGGCGGGGCTGGTCAGCCGCGATTCCGTGGTGTTCTTGCAAAAGCCCTACACCGCCCGGGTGCTTTTGGAAACCGTGGAAAGGCTCTGCTCCCGGGGTTAGGTATCGGAAACGAAGGGGTTGGAAAGGCGTTCCTCGCCCACGGTGGTGGTGGGGCCGTGGCCGGGGTAGAGTACGGTGTCCCCCGGGAGCCGGTAAATCACCTGGCGAATGGAGGCCTCCAGCTCGTCCCAGGAGCCCCCCCAGAGGTCGGTGCGGCCTACCGAGCCGGCAAAGATCACATCCCCCACCACCGCCCAGGGTTGGGCGTTGTCCTCACCCAAGAAAACCACGTGACCGGGGGAGTGGCCGGGGCAGTGGCGCACCAAAAGCCTTTCCCCGGCAAGGGAAAGCTCCAGGCCGTCCTTGAGAACCGGTTCGCCCGTCACCGCAGGAGGAGTGGGAAAGCCAAACATGTGCGCCTGGGTGGCAAGGTTTTCCAAAAGCGGGAGGTCTTTTTCGTGCAGCCATACGGGAACTTCGGGAAAGCTTTCCTTCACCGCGCCGCACCCCCAGGCGTGATCCAAGTGGGCGTGGGTGAGCAACACGGCGCAGGGCTTTTTGTTTCGCCTTTTAAGCCAGAGGACCACCTGTTCCACGTCAAAGCCGGGGTCCACCAGAAAAACGTCCTGGCAGCCCTCGGCTTCCAGCACCAGGCAGTTGGCGGCAAAGGGCCCCAGGGCAAAGGAGGTGACCTTCATGCCGCTAAGAGCCTGGTGGTGAGCTCACCGAGGAGCTTCACCAGCTTCCCTTGAGCTTTCGCCCCCGCCTCCAGCACCTCTTCGTGGGAAAGCGGCCGGGTGGCAATGCCGGCGGCGTAGTTGGTCACCAGGGAAAGGCCCAAAACCCGAAGGCCCATGTGCCGGGCGGCAATCACCTCCTGTACCGTGGACATGCCCACCACGGTGCCGCCCAGTTGCGCCAGCATGCGGACCTCCGCAGGGGTCTCGTAGGAAGGTCCCAAAACCCCGGCGTAAACCCCTTCCTGCACGGTAAAGCCTGCTTGCCGGGCCAGCTCCAGCGCTAGCTTCCGCAAATCGGGGTCGTAAGCGTGGGTCATGTCCGGGAAAACCGGCTCCCGCCATCGTCCCCACTCCCCCACCAGGGGGTTGGCCCCCTGCAGGTTGAGGTGGTCGGCCAAGACCACCAGAGAACCCGGTTCCAACGTCGGGACCAGAGCCCCGGCAGCGTTGGTGAGGATGTAGGTGGAAGCGCCGAGCAAGCCGGCCAAGCGGGGGATGGCCGCCACTTCCGCGGCGGAATACCCCTGGTACAGGTGGAAACGGCCGTGGAACATCAGCACCCCGCGGCCCTGCACCTCCCAGAAGGAAAGGGTGGGGGTGTGGCCAATTAAGCCGTGCACCGGGAAGGGGAAGACCTGGTGGTAGGCAAGTTCCAAGAGCTTGCGTGCTTCCGGCAGTACCAGCTCAATCCCTGAGCCGGCCACCACGGCGAGGCTTACCGGCAGCGAAGGCAGCTGTTCTTTGAGGACCCTTGCACGTTCTTCTAGAGCACGAGGTGTGAACTCCATAGGACGCTAAGGATACTCCAACTTGGCAGAGGTTTAACCCTGCTAAAATGGCCCGCTTCGCGGCTTACGCGAAGAGGAGGGTGCGGTGGAACCCATCGAGATCCTGCGAGCAAACCGGCGGGCCAAACTGGAGCAACTCCGCCGTTGGGGTGTGGACCCGTTCCCCGCCAGGTTCCCCGTGGATGGGCGGGTGAGCGAGGTGGCCGCGCGCTTTTCCCATTTGGATGCACCGCAGCTGGAGCAGCAAAAGCCGCGGGTGCGGGTAGGGGGCCGGGTGACGGCAGTGCGGCGCCACGGGAAGGCGGCGTTTTTCGATCTTTCGGACGGGGACGGCCGCTTGCAGGCCTACCTCCGCCAGGATGTGGTAGGTGAAAGCACCTTTGCGCTTCTGGAAACGCTGGACCTGGGGGATTTCTGGGGCGTGGAAGGGGAGCTTTTCCGCACCCGCACCGGTGAGCTCACGGTGCGTGCGGAAAAGGTCACGGTGCTGGCCAAGGCTCTCGCCCCTTGGCCGGAAAAGTGGCACGGCATTACCGACGTGGAGCTGCGGGCCCGCCAGCGCTACCTGGACCTTTACACCAACCCCGATTCCCGTCAGGTGTTCCTCACCCGCAGCAGGATCATCAAGAAAATCCGGCAGTTCCTGGACGAGCGGGGGTTTTTGGAGGTGGAAACGCCCATGATGCACCCCATCCCCGGGGGTGCCACCGCCCGCCCCTTCGTCACCCATCACAACGCTTTGGACATGAAGCTTTACCTGCGCATTGCCCCGGAGCTTTACCTGAAGCGGCTGGTGGTGGGGGGCTTTGAGCGGGTTTACGAGATCAACCGCAACTTCCGCAACGAGGGGATCTCCACCCAGCACAACCCCGAGTTCACCATGCTGGAGTTTTACTGGGCCTACGCCTGCTACGAGGACCTCATGGAGCTCACCGAGCAAATGCTCACGCAGGTGGCGGAAGAGGTGCTGGGGACCCTCAAACTCCCCTGGGGGGAAAGCACCTTAGACCTTTCCCGCCCCTGGCGGCGGCTCTCCATGCGCCAGGCGGTGCTGGCCTTTTCCAACATTGCCGCCGAGGACCTCAACGACCGGCCGCGTTTGGAAGCTCACGCCCGGCGTTTGGGGGTGGAAGGGGTGGAAAACTTAAGCTCCGGAAAGCTTTTGGCGGAAATCTTCGAACGGGTGGCCGAAGACCAGCTGCAAAACCCCACGTTCATAACTGATTTTCCGGCGGACATCTCGCCTCTCGCCAAGCGCAAGCCCGATGATCCCGAGCTTACCGAGCGCTTCGAGCTGTACCTGGGCGGCATGGAGGTGGCCAACGCCTTTTCCGAGCTCAACGATCCCGACGACCAGCGGGCCCGCTTTGAAGAGCAGGTGAAGAGGGGCGGCGGGGTGGTGGACGAGGACTACCTTTTGGCGTTGGAGCACGGCATGCCCCCCACCGCCGGCGAAGGCATCGGTATTGACCGCCTGGTCATGCTGTTCACCAACTCCCGCTCCATCCGCGATGTGATCCTGTTCCCGCTGTTGCGACCCAAAGACGAGAAAGCCTGAAAGCGTGGCGGGGGCTCTTGGTTCTTGGCGAAAGGAAGCCCAGCGGTCCGGGAGCGTGTTAGCCTTTAGGCGGTGCGCGCTCTTGCCTTTGTGGTGTTCCGCTACCTTCTGGGGCTTTCCCGACGGACCCATGTGGCCGTGGTCAGCGCCATTTCTTTTGTTTCCTTAGCTCTTGGGGCAGCGGCTCTGGTGCTGACCCTGGGGCTTTTGGAGGGCTTTCAGGGCACGGTCCGCGAGGAGCTGAGAAAATCCGGGCCCCACGCGCTTCTGGTGCCGGCCTCTGGTGACAAGCTCCCCTCCGGGGACTGGCTTGCCCAGCTTGCCACCCGCCACCCGGGCTTTTCCTTTCGCAAGCTGGAGCGGGGCGTGGGGTGGCTTCTGGCGCTGGGGGAAGCCATTCCCGTGCAGGTGGAGGTTGTGGACGGGCTCTCCCAGGTGGAGGTGGACCGGGTGCTGGCCGCCAAGGGGGCCATTGGCCCGGGGGCGGAGGTGGACCTGCTTTCGCCGGCCCCGGTGCTCACCCCGCTGGGCCCAGTCCCCCGGCAGTTCCGGGTGCGGGTGGCCCGGGTGGTGGCCAGCCCAGCCCGGGCGGAAAGGGGCACCGTGCGGGTGCCCCGGGATCTGGGGCGGCAGCTCTTCCCCCAGGGGGGCCGGGAGGAGGTGCAGGTGACGGTGCCGGCAGGCCAGGACCCGCTGGTGGCCTCCCAGCAGCTGGCGCAGGTTCCTCCGGGGGTGGTGCTTCGCCCCTTCCGGGAGCTCAACCGTCCGCTTCTGGCGGCGCTTTCCCTGGAAAAGCTGCTCATTGGCCTGGGTGTTTCGCTGATCGTTTTGGTGGCCAGCCTCAACTTGCTGTGCAACCTCACCATGCTGGCGGCGGAAAAGCGGGCCGATGCTGCCATCCTGCAAGCCATGGGGCTTGCTCCCCAGGGTGTGGCCCGGCTCTTCCAGGGGCTGGGGCTGGCCATTGGCGTGGGTGCGGGGGTAGTGGGGAGCCTGGGGGGCGCCCTTTTGGCTGAGGTCTTACACCGGACCCAGGCCATCCCCCTTCCCCGGGGGGTTTTTGCCGTAAGCCACGTGCCTTTTGCCGTGCGGCCGGAGCATTTGGGGGTAGTGCTGGCGGTGACCTTCCTTGCCTCGTTTTTTGCTTCGCAGTTCCCGGCCCGGGCGGCGGCCCGCCGTTCGGTGCTGGAGGGGTTGCGCCGTGAGTGAGCCGATCCTGGTGGCCGAGGGGCTGTGGAAGGGCTACGGGGAAGGGGAGCGCCGGGTGGAGGTGCTGCGCGGCTTTTCCCTCACCGTGGAAAAAGGCGAAATGGTGGCGGTGGTGGGCCCCTCGGGGGTGGGCAAGAGCACGCTTTTGTACCTCCTGGGCCTTTTGGACAAACCCGACGCCGGCGAGATCGTGATTTTCGGCCAGCGTGCCAGCGCTTTATCTGAAGAGCAGCGGGCGCAGCTGCGCAACCGCAAGCTGGGCTTTGTTTTTCAGTTCCACCTCTTGCTTTCCGACTTCACGTTGGAGGAAAACGTGGCCATGCCCTTGCTTCTGGCAGGGGTAGGGAGGGAAGAAGCCCTTAAGCGGGCCAGGGAGCTTTTGGCGGAAGTGGGTTTGGCCTCCCGGGGCAAGCACTTCCCCGATGAGCTTTCGGGGGGGGAGCAGCAGCGGGGGGCGGTAGCCCGGGCCCTGGCTTGCGGTCCCGAGCTTTTGCTGGCCGACGAACCCACCGGTAACCTGGATGCCGGGGCGGCTCGCAGGTTTTTCGAGCTTTTGCAGGAGCTCCATTTGAGGGACGGCCTCACCAGTGTTATCGTCACCCATAACGAGGTTTTGGCGAGGGGGTGTCACCGGGTGGTGCACCTCCTTCCGGAAGCCTGACCCATGCTGGAGAACTTTACGGACCGCGCCCGTCGCACGCTGTTCTTTGCCCGCTACGAAGCGGCCCGGGCGGGAGCTGCCGCCATTGAGTCGGAGCATTTGCTGTTGGGGCTTTTGCGGGAAGCCGACGAGGTGGTGGAGCAGCTCCTGCACCGCTTTGGCGTGGATGCCCGCACCCTGCAACACGAGCTGGGAGGAGCTGACCGCCGGGAAGGGGTGGTGGCGGGGGACCTGCCGCTGGCTGAGGAAAGCCGCCGCATTCTGCTTTTAGCCGCGCACGAAGCGGAAGTGGCGGGGCAACTGGGGGTGGGCAACGAGCACATCTTCCTGGGGATCCTGCGCCTGGAGACCTGCCTTGCGGCGCGCATGCTGCACGCCCACGGCATCACGCTGTTTGCTGCCCGGGAGGAGCTGGCGGAAATTTCGCAGGAACGGGAAGCCCGGCGCGGAAAGAAAGAGCTCACAGCCCTGGCCGAGTTTGCCCGCGACCTCACCGAGTACGCGGCCTCCGGTAGCTTCGATCCGCTGGTGGGCCGCGAGCAGGAGGTGGACCGGGTGGTGCAAATCTTGCTCCGGCGCACCAAGAACAACCCGGTGCTGCTGGGTGAACCCGGGGTAGGGAAAACCGCCATCGTGGAGGGGCTGGCCCAGCGCATCGTCTCGGGCCGGGTGCCGGTGCAGCTTTCCGATCGCCGGATCTTTGCCCTTGACCTCACGCTGGTGGTGGCGGGCACCAAGTACCGGGGCCAGTTCGAGGAAAGGCTTAAAGCCATCCTCAAGGAGCTCAAGGAAAACCCGGAGATCATCATCTTCATTGACGAGCTGCACGTGCTCATTGGCGCCGGCTCGGCGGAAGGCTCGCTGGATGCCGCCAACATCCTCAAACCCGCCCTTTCCCGCGGAGAAATCACCTGCATTGGCGCCACCACCCTCAAGGAGTACCGCAAGTACATCGAAAAGGACCGTTCGCTGTCGCGGCGCTTTCAACCGGTAGTGGTGCAACCACCTGACGAGGAAACCACCGAAACCATCCTGATGGGGGTGAAGGAGCGCTACGAGCGGTACCATCACGTGGTGTACCCGCCGGAGGTGGTGAAGGCCGCCGTGCGGCTTTCCGGCAGGTTCATCACCGACCGGTTTTTCCCCGACAAAGCCATTGACGTGCTGGACGAAGCTGGAGCCCGGGTGAAGCTGCGGCAGGCCGCCACCTCCGAGCAGGTGCGGGCGCTTCAGGCGGAAGCGGCCCGCCTTTCCCGGGAGCTCAAGCGTGCGGTTTCCAGCAAGAACTTCGAGCAGGCGGTCACGCTCCGGGAGCGGGAAGCGGAGGTGCGGGCCACCATCAAGCGGCTTACCCAGGCCATGCCCCAGGATGTGCCGGCGTTTCCGGTAACCGTGGCCGATGTGGAGGAGGTGGTGGCTTCCTGGAGCGGCGTGCCGGTCACGGAGCTACGCCAGGAGGAAGCCGAGCGCTTGGCGAAAATGGAGGAGATTTTGGCCGAGCGCATCGTGGGCCAGGGGGAAGCGCTGGCGGCCATTGCCCGGGCCATCCGCCGGGCCCGTTTGGGGGTCACCCGCGGCCAGCGGCCCATCGGCTCCTTCTTTTTCCTTGGTCCTTCGGGGGTGGGCAAGACCGAAGTGGCAAGACAGCTGGCCCGCTTCTTGTTTCATTCGGAAAAGGCCCTGGTGCGCTTCGACATGTCCGAGTACATGGAAAAGCACACGGTTTCCCGCCTCATTGGCTCTCCACCTGGCTACGTGGGCTACGAAGAGGGGGGGCAGCTCACCGAGCGCGTTCGGCAAAAGCCCTACTCGGTGGTGCTTTTTGATGAAATCGAAAAGGCGCACCCGGACGTGGTGCATTTGCTCCTGCAGGTTTTAGACGACGGGGTGCTCACCGATGCCTTTGGCGACCAGGTGAACTTCAAGAATACCCTCATCATCATGACCTCTAACTTGGGCAGCCGGGAGCTGGTGAGCACCGGCACGGTAGGTTTTGGCAACGCCACTGGGGCGGCTTCCTACGAGCAGCTTAAGGAAACCGTGCTTCGCGAGCTGCGGCGCTTTTTCCCGCCAGAGTTTCTCAACCGGTTGGACGACGTGGTGGTGTTCCACCCGCTCACCCGGGAGCATTTGGAGCAAGTGGCGGCGCTCTTGCTTGCCGATTTGGTGGAGCACTTGGCAAGCCAGGGCATTTCCTTGCAGGTGGAAGCCAACGTGGCCCAGTGGTTGGTGGAGCAAGTGGGGGTGCAGCCTTCCTTGGGAGCGCGGCCGCTGCGCCGGGCCGTCCAGCGCTTTGTGGAGGATGCGGTTTCCGATTACCTGGTAACCCACCGCCCGCTCCCCGAAGGCCCCCTGGTGGTTCGGGTGGAGGACGGGCAAGTCAAAGTTGAGGCAGCCAAGGAGGAACTGTGCAGGGCATGAGGTGGGCGCTTGCTCTCTTGCTGGTCTTGTTGCCCTCGGGCCTATTGGCCGGGGGTCCGGTGATTAAGGAAATCCGCGTGGAAGGCGGCGCCACCGTCACCGAGGAAACCGTGGAGTACTACCTGGGGGTGGGCGTCGGCGACAGCTTGGACGAAGCGGCCATTGCCAAAAACTTCCACCGCTTTTGGGAATCCGGGCTTTTGGAGGACCTGAAGGTGGAGGTGGAAGACCTCCCCGACGGCAACGTGCGGCTGGTGGTGACGGTCAAAGAAAGGGCAAAAGTCACCGAGTACGAATTTAAGGGCAACAAGAAAATTGCCACCTCCACGCTTAAGGAAAAGCTGGATACCGCCGGCATTTCGCTCCGTCGCAACGTGCCGCTGCGGCAGTCGGAAATTAACCGCATTCGCCGCACGATCCTGGACGAGTACGCCAAAGAAGGCTACCTGTCGGCCAGCGTGGAGCCGGTGCAGGAAAACGTGGGTCCCAACCAGGTCAAGGTGACGTTTGTCATTGACGAAGGGGCCAAGGTCCGCATTGGTGAGATCCGCTTTGAGGGCAATCAGGTGTTTTCCGATGCCCGCTTGCGCCGGGCCATGAAGAAAATCAAGGAGCGCAGCTTCCTGCGCCCGTGGGGTAAGAAGATCATTTGGAACCAGGAAAACTGGGGTGAGGATTCGGAAAACCTCAAAAAACTTTACCTCAACCACGGCTACAAAGACGTGGTGATTGGCGAGCCACGGGTGGAGTTGGTGGCCAAAAACCCCGACGCTCCCACGCAAGCCAAGAAGAAGTTCACCACGGTGGTGACCATTCCGGTGCAGGAAGGCCGCCAGTACCGCATGGCTTCCCTGAAAATCGAGGGGGCCACGGTTTTTGAGGAGGAAAAGCTGCGCAAGCTTTACGAGGTGAAGCTGGGCTCCATTTACAACTACTCCCAGGTGGAAGCGGGCAACGAAGCGGTGCGCACCCTTTACCAGTCCAAAGGCTACATTTACGCGTACACCAGCCAAATCCTCCGCACCCGGGAGGGCACCGAGGACGAGCTCGACGTGGTCATTCAGGTGTTTGAGGGGGACCGCTGGCGGCTGGGAAGGCTGGAGTTTTCTGGCAACACCAAAACCCAGGATAAGGTCCTGCGGCGGGAGTTTCGGCTTTTTGAAGGCGATTTTATGAACATGACTGCCTTCAAGCGATCGCTGTTCAAGGTCAACCAGCTGGGGTACTTCAAGCTCACCGAAGATCCAGTGTCCTTTGATTTCGACCAGGAAAACCGCCTGGTTAACGTCACCATTAAGGGCCAGGAGGTGGGGCGCACCGACATTCAGTTTGGTGCTGGCTATTCCGAACTGGACCGCTTTTTCCTGCAGTTCATGTTTAACACCCGAAACTTCATGGGCCGCGGCGAGACCCTGGGGGTGGCGGTGCAGAGCGGCACCAGGGCCGATACCTATTCCCTTTCCTTTTCCGAGCCTTACTTCTTGGACAAACGGATGTTCATCGGTGGCTCCATTTACAAAACCAGCTACGATTTGCTCACGCAAAACCGCGATGCCAAGGGTCTGTCGGCGGTTTGGGGCGTGAGCGTGGGGGATTTTGGCACCTTTTCCTTGAGCTACGGTTTTGAGGACGTCTTTGCCAAGTTTGCGGTGGTGCGCACGGTTCCCGCTGGTGGTGAGCCCCGTGCCCCCCACCGGCGTCCGTTGCCACCTCCTTATCCGGGCATGCCGGCTCCTAACCTTTATTTCGAAGAAGCCAGCGGTGTGACCTCGGCCATTACCCCGGCCTTTGGCTATGACTCTAGGGACGACCCCTTTGACCCCAACCAGGGCCTGAGCTACTTTGCCAGGATTCGAACCGCCGGTGGTGTTCTGGGTGGGGACTTCAACTACGTGCGGCCGGAGGTTGGCTTTTCCATTTTCCACCCCCTTACCCGCCGCTACATTTTGGCGGCCAACGTGGAGGCGGGCTGGATCCGGCCCTTCAACGGTTCGCAAATCCCCCTTTACGACCGCTACTTTCTCGGTGGCGAGCGGTCGCTCCGGGGCTTTTCTTACTACTCGGTAGTACCCCGTAAAGACAACGGTGACTTCTTCCTTACCCCCAACGGCTCCCGCATGGGCGGCGACCGCTACCTGCAGCTCAACCTGGAGTACCAAATCAAGCTTGGGGGTCCGTTAAAGTTCATCTTGTTTGCCGACGTGGGAAACACCTGGCACGAGCAGCAGGGCTGGCAGTTGGGGCTTTTGCGCTACTCCGCGGGGGCGGAGCTGCGGATTACCCTGCCCATCTTCCAGGCGCCGCTGCGGTTCATTTACGGGGTCAACCTCAAGCCGTTCCCGGACGAAAAGCGCAGCGATTTTCAGTTTTCCATCGGCACGACCTTTTAGCAGTGGCAGCCACCCGCAACCTCCGGGGGGCGGGAACGTACAAGCCACGGGAGGTGACCATGCGTCGTTGGGCTTTGTTTTTTGCGCTTTGGCTTTTGCCGCACCTTTTGCTGGCCCAAACCAAGCTCTTGCGCTTCCCCGATGTGTACGGCGGGGAGGTGGTCTTTTGCTATGCGGGTGACCTGTGGAAGGCCCCAGCGGGTGGCGGCCTGGCGGTGCGCCTCACCGCTCATCCCGGTCAGGAGCTTTTCCCCAAGTTTTCCCCCGATGGAAAGTGGATTGCCTTTACCGGGCAATACGACGGGGACGAGCAGGTGTACGTGATCCCCTCCCAGGGCGGGGAACCCAAACAGCTCACCTATTACCCGGCCAAAGGACCTTTAGCGCCCCGGCACGGCTACGACAACCAGGTTTACGGCTGGACCCCCGACGGCAGCGCGGTGCTGTTTAGAAGCTTCATGGACGCCGACGGGGGGCGCACGGAAACCGCGCTGTACACGGTGAAGCTCACCGGAGGTTTGCCGGAGAAGCTGCCGATGCCTACCGCCGGCGCTGGGGATTTTTCTCCCGACGCCAAGAAGATGGTGTACTCGCCGCTTTTCCGCGACTTCCGCACCTGGAAGCGCTACGAAGGGGGCTGGGCTCAGGATCTGTACATCGTGGATCTGGCTTCTCTGGCTTTAACCCCTGTTTCCCCCACCAAGCGCACCGAGCGGGACCCCATGTGGATTGGGGACAAGGTTTACTTCGTTTCCGATCGGGATGGCACCTTAAACCTTTACAGCTTCGACCCCAAGACCCAAACCACCGAGCAACTCACGCACTCCAAAACCTGGGATGTGCGCTGGGCCTCCTCGGACAACCGGCGCTTTATCGTTTACGAGTTCGGTGGCGAGCTGCGGCTTTTCGACACGCAAACCAGAGAAGACCGCGCCATCCCCATCACCGTTCCCGATGATGGCCTGGCAGCCCGTCCTTCCTGGTATCGGGCCGACAAGAACGTGGAGGACTTCGCCTTGAGCCCCGCTGGCGAACGGGCGCTTTTTGTGGCGCGGGGCGACATCTTCACGGTTCCCGTGGAAAAAGGGCCCACCCGCAACCTCACCCAAAGCTCGGGGGCCCACGACAAGTGGGCGCGCTGGTCTCCCGACGGGAAGTACGTGGCGTTTGTGTCCGATGCCGATGGCGAGGAAAACATTTACCTGGTGGCCCAGGACGGCTCGGAAAAACCGGTACAGCTCACCAAGGGCTTGACCGCCATGCTTTACGCTCCCGAATGGTCCCCCACCGGCACACACCTGGCCTTCGCTGACAAGGACGGCAAGGTTTACCTCCTGGATGTGGCCAAGAAAACCTACGAGCTCATCGCCCAGGATGAGCGTTCCCGGGTGCAGGACTACAGCTTTTCGCCGGATGGCCAGTTTTTGGCCTTTTCGTTAAGCGATGCCAACGAAAACCGCTCCATTTACATTTACAGCTTGCCGGAGAAGAAACTCCACCGGGTCACCGATGAGCTTTTCGACGAGTGGGAGCCAGTGTGGGATCCCGAGGGCAATTACCTCTATTTCCTCTCCGATCGCGAATTTACCCCGCAAATTTCACAAGTTGAGTGGAACTTTGCCGGCAACCGCATGACCCGCCTTTACGCCCTGGTGCTTAAGAAAGACGGCAAGCACCCCTTCCCGCCGGAATCCGATGAGGTGAAGGTAGAAAGCGAAAAGCAAAAGAACGAAGCGGAAGCAGGCGGCGAAAAGGAAGCCGACAAGCAAGGAGAAAAAGGCAAGGCCAAACCCGAGAAGAAGTTGCCCACGGTGGTGGTGGACTTCGAGGGCTTGGGGCAAAGGGTGGTGCCAGTGCCTCTGGAGGGCGAAAACTACGGTGGGCTTGCGGCGGTGAAGGGCTACCTTTTGTACATCAAGCGCGGGGCGCCGTTTTACGGTCGCGATTCCTACGCCAAGCCCGGTCTGTACATTTACGATTTGAAAAAGCGCGAGGAATCGCTGCTGGTTGGCGAAGTGGGGTCCTACGCGTTGTCCGCTGATGGGAAAAAGGTCCTCGTGCAGCAGGGGAAGGCCTACAAGGTTTACGACGTCAAACCGCAGGCCAAGGACCCCAAGACCGTGTCCACGGCGGATCTCAAGGTGTACCGGGTTCCCCAGGAGGAGTGGGCGGAGATTTTCCGCGAGGTGTGGCGTCGCTACCGCGACTTCTTTTACGTGCGCAACATGCACGGTTACGACTGGAAAGCCATTGGCCAGCAATACCAGAAGCTTTTGCCTTACGTCAAGCACCGCAGCGATTTGAACTACCTCTTAGGGGAAATGGTTTCCGAGCTCAACGTGGGGCATGCCTACATTCAAGGCGGGGACTTCGAAATTCCCGAAAGACCGCAAGTGGCTCTGCCCGGGGCCCGCTTTGCCCTGGATGAAAAGGCCGGCCGCTACCGCATTGCCAAGATCTTCACCGGCGATCCCTTTGATGATAAGTACCGTGCGCCGCTTTCGGAAGTGGGTGTGGATGCGCGGGTTGGGGATTACGTGCTGGCGGTGGACGGTGTGGAGCTCAAGGCCCACGACAACATTTACCGTTTGCTCCAGCACAAGAAGGACCCTGTGACCTTGACGCTTAACAGCAAGCCGAGTTTCGAAGGAGCGCGAAAGGTCACCTACAAGCCCATCTTTGATGAGTCCAACCTGCTGTACTACGAATGGGTGAAGGAGAACCGCGAAAAGGTGGCAGCTCTTTCCGGCGGTCGCATTGGCTACCTGCACATCCCCGATATGGGCGCCGACGGCATTTACGAGTTCATCAAGTGGTACTACCCGCAAATCCGAAAGGAAGGCTTGGTCATTGATGTGCGCTCCAACGGCGGCGGCAACGTCTCCCAGTGGATCATCGAACGGCTGGACAACAAGCTCCTGGGCACGCGCTTTGGCAACCGCGGCGACCAGGCCCGCACCTACCCCTACACGGTGTTTTACGGGCACATGGCTTGCCTTTTGAACCAAACCTCAGCTTCTGACGGCGACATCTTCCCCCACATGTTCCGCAAGGCAGGTCTGGGCCCGCTCATCGGCAAGCGCTCCTGGGGCGGGGTGGTAGGGATTTCCTCCCACGGGCCGCTCATTGACGGTGGGCAGGTTTTTGTGCCCGAGCAGGGCACCAACGACGTGGACGGCTCGTGGGTCATTGAGGGCCACGGGGTGGATCCCGACATCGAAGTGGAAAACGACCCCGCTTCGGTCATTGCCGGCCGGGACAACCAGCTGGAAAGGGCGGTGGCGTACCTCCTGGAGAAAATCGAGAAGGAACCCCGCAAGCTGCCCCAGCGCCCACCGGATCCGGTCAAAACCAAGTAGCGTCACAGGCCTTTCCCATACGCCCCGGGCTTAGCCCCGGGGCTTTTTCTTTAACGGCTGTGCTCAAGCCCTATCACTTTCAACGCGAGTCCAGTCATCGCGCTACGAAACCAGCGTTCTGTCTGTGGGGCCGCCGCTCCGCATGTGGGGCCGGCGCTCCTGCGCCGGCTGAGAGAAAAGCGACCCGCGACGGAGCGCGGGTCCCACATTTCTTGTTTGCTTCTGTGGGGCCGGCGCTCCTGCTGTGGGGCCGCTGCTCCGCGGCGGCAAACAGAAAAGAAGACCCGCGACGGAGCGCGGGTCCCACATTTTTTCCCTGTGGGAGCGCCGCTCCTGCGCCGGCAAAAGGCCGTCGTTTAACCGAGGAAGTAAAATACGTTCATGAACGAACGTTTCCTGACATTGTGGCGGGAGCCGGCCACACGCTTTGTGCTGCTGTTTGCCGGCTGGCTTACGGTTTTGTTTTTGCTTTTGGCTTTAAAGCCGGTGAACGACCATCTGGTGGAGCCCTACACGGCGTTTATTGCCCAAGAGGCGGCGGTGGTGTTGCGTTGGTTTGGGGTGCAGGCGCAAGCGGTGGGGATGACCTTGAGCTCGCCGCGTTTTTCCGTAGCGATTTTTCACGGCTGCAACGGGCTGGAAGCCAGCATCGTGCTTCTCTCCGGCATTTTAGCTTTCCCCTCCCGCTGGCGCTGGAAGGCTTTTGGCGTGGTGTTGGGTCTTTTGGTGATTCACGTGGTGAATTTGGTGCGGGTGCTTTCGCTTTTTGTGCTGGGGATGGTGAAGCGGGAGTGGTTTTCGGCCTTTCACAACGTCATCTGGCAGGTGGTGATTGTGGTTCTAGCGGTAGGGTTGCTGGTTGTTTGGGCCCAGTACGGGAAGAGCAGGGCGCTGGCGGCGCCGGCGGAGATGGGACGTGGGTAGAAGCGCAGCACCGGCAAGGAAAGCTGCGCGACCTGAGGCTCAACTCCGTGTGCTGCGCCGCCGGTTTTTCCGGCGGCTTCTGTACGCTTTTTGTGTCAGTGCCCTGGGGTGGTTGCTTCTGAAAGGACCCTACGGTGCCGCGGTGAGCTGGGTGGCGCAGGGCCTTACCCGCATGGTGTCCTTTTCCACCGCGCCGGTACTGGAAGCCCAGGGAAACCACGTGGTGATTGGGCGGCGGGACTTTCGCGCCGACTCGGGTTGGCTGCAGCTGTCCTTGCTGCAGGTTCATGCCAACATCATTCCTTTTTTTGCCTTGGGTTTCGCGTTGGCTTCGTCCCGTTCGTCGCGCTTTCGGGTGTTAAAAGCCTTTGCTTGGCTGGCGGGGGCTCACGTGGTGTCCCTGGTGGCCGAAGCGCAGTGGTTTTACGCCAGCCAGCTGGGGGCCTGGAGCGTTGCGAACTACTCGGAGTTTTCCCGGGCCCTCTGGGGTGTGTTGCGGTTTTTCTTTAACCTGGCGGTGCCTTACGCCCTGCCCATCGTCTTGGTATTTTGGGCGGTGCCTGAGGAAACCGCCACGCTTTTGGGTTTGCCGCAAACCACCCTGCGCCGCACCACCTCGTAACGGCATCGGTCCCGCCAAGCTTTTGCAAGGACAAGGGTGTGACGTGATTGTGATTGTCACCCCTGCGGGGCTGCTATCATTTTGCGCCTGCGTGATTTGACGTAAAACTGCGGTGAGGGCCGCCGCTCAAGTGCTTCCTGCGAGTTTTACCTGTGTAACACTCTTGCAATTTACATGTGATGGTGTTACATTGCTTACACGGGGCGAGCAGCTAGCCCCGACGGAAAGGGGGGATCAAGCCATGGCCTTTATTCAGTGCGGGTTAGCTTTGTTGGCTTCCGGAAGCGTGCTGGTGGGCAGCCACACCGGTACACCGGTGCGGAAGCTGGAGCGGGGAAACGCGCCAGCGATGTACTCGGCCCACCAGCTGGAGGCGTACCTCACACCCCAGCAGGTGGAGTACATCCGACCGGGCCTGAAGATTACGGTGGCAAGCGTTACGATTCCCGCGGATCGGCGCCCGGTGGTGGAAGTGACCTTTGTGGATGATCTGGACCAACCCCTGGATCGGTTGGGGAAGGTCACGCCGGGGGCTATTTCCATCAGCTTTGTTTTGGCTTACTACAACCCTGAAGCGCGGGACTACGTGGCTTATACCACCCGAACCCAGACCAGCCCCATCACCGGTAAAAGCGCCGTGCAGGCTTCGGCGGATTCCGGAGGGACGTGGGAAGATTTGGGGCTGGGCAGGGCCAGGTACCGCTTCAAGACCGCCCTTCCCGAGGGGTTTGCGGCTAACAAAACGCACACTCTTGGGATTTACGCCACCCGTAACTTAACCGCCATTTTGGGCAAGAACTACTACGCCAACGTACTTTACGATTTCCGGCCCGACGGTCAGGCGGTAACCGCCAAGTGGGAGGGGTTCACCACCGCCACGTGTAACACCTGCCACGACCCGTTGCAGCTGCACGGGGGTGCCCGCCGGGAGGTGAAGCTTTGCGTGCTGTGCCACAACGCCACCCAATCGCTGGATCCTGATACCGGCAACTCCGTAGAGTTCCGGGAGATGATCCACAAGATCCACCGGGGGAAGGACCTTCCGAGTGTGCAGGCCGGTCGGCCCTACAGGATCATTGGCTTCAACCAGTCGGTTAATGATTACTCCACCGTGGCGTTCCCCCAGGACATCCGCAATTGCACCTCGTGCCACCGGGGGACCAGCGAGGCCCACATTTGGTACACCCGGCCGAGTCGGGTGGCCTGTGGTTCGTGCCACGACAACGTGAACTGGGAAACCGGCGAAGGCCACGTGGCGGGTCCTCAAGCCAACGATCAGGCCTGCGCCTCTTGCCATGTTCCTGAAGGCGAGTCGGAATTTGACGCGTCGATCAAGGGAGCTCACACCGTTCCCACCAAGTCCAAGCAGCTTCGCGGCCTGAGCGTGGAAATTCTCGCTGTGACCAACGCTGCCCCCGGGCAAAAACCCACGGTGACGTTCCGCGTGACCAACAAGGACGACGGTAGCGTGGTTGCTCCCGCCAGCCTCAACTCTTTGAACCTGCACTTGGGGGGTCCCACCACGGATTACGCCAGCTATGTCACGGAAAGCGCCCGGGGGGCGAGCTTTAATGGCGACACCGCGGTGTACACCTTTAATTACGCCTTGCCGGCAGACGCCAGTGGCACCTGGGTGGTGACGGCCGACGCGTATCGCAACGTGACCATTGATAACCACACCCAAACCGGCTTAACCCTGCGGGAGGCGGCGCAAAACCCCGTGTACTACTTTGCGGTGACCGATAGCCAACCGAAGGCGCGCCGGGCGGTGGTGGATCTGGCGAACTGCAACAAGTGCCACGATACGCTCGCCCTGCACGGCGGCCAGCGCTTCAAGATCGAGGAGTGCGTGGTGTGCCACCACGCCAACAAGGACGACCGCGGCCGGCGCCCCGCCGACAAGCAGCCGCCAGAATCGGTGCACTTCAAGTACCTCATCCACAAGATCCACACCGGTGAGGAGCTTTCCCGGGACTTCACGGTGTACGGCTTTGGCAACGTGCCGCACAACTACAACGAGGTTCGCTACCCCGGTGACCGCCGCAACTGCGTGGCCTGCCACAAGCCCGGCACGTACCAGCTGCCGCTGCCTTCGGGGTTGTTGCCCACCCAGGCTCCGCGCGATTACTACACTCCCATTCAGCCTGAGGCTGCCGCATGCCTTTCTTGCCACGACACCGCCTACGCCGCTGCGCATGCCTACGTCAACACCGCTCCCTTTGCCGAGGCTTGTGCTGCTTGCCATGGCAACAACGCGGAGTTTTCGGTTGACAAGGTCCACGCCAGGTAGAGATGGCCGAGGGGCGGGTGGCTTGCCACCCGCCCTTTGTGGCTTACCGAGAGAAAGGTGGTGACCATGAACGTGAAGCTGGCAATGATGGCTAGCCTCGGCCTCCTGGTGGTGGCAAATGCCGTTGGGGCACAGAAGTTTCAACCCTGTAGCAGCTGCCACCAGGACCTGGCCAAGGCGTTTGCCCAAAACCCCCATGCCTTGGTGGCTGGGGACCTGGAAAACGAATCCACCTGCGTTTCCTGCCACGGTGAAGGGAAAGCGCACGCCGAGTCCGGCGATGCGAGCCAAATTCAAGTTCCCCGCGGCCAAGAAGGGCAAGTGGTGTGTTTGTCGTGCCATGGCAAGGACGAGGGCCTTTGGCAGGGGGCTCCGGGCGCTCATGCCCGGGGAGGGGTGGCGTGCGCCAGCTGCCACCGCATCCACGACGCCCAGGATCGGCCCCTGCTGCAGGGTTCGGCACGGACCCTTTGTGCTCCTTGCCATCGCCGGGAGGTTTCGGAATTCCGCAAGCCCTTTGCCCACAAGATGGATCGCGGGGGCATGGAGTGCGTTTCCTGCCACAACCCCCACGGCGGCAAGGGCAAGGACAGCTTGAAGGAAACCAGAACCGGTGAAAGCGTGTGCGTGAGCTGCCACGTGGACAAGCGGGGACCGTTCGTCTTTGAGCACGGGACGCTGACCGGCTCGTGCCTGAGCTGCCATCAACCTCACGGCTCCAACAACCCCAAGCAGTTGATTCGCGCCCGCGTGGACCAGCTGTGCTTGGAGTGCCATACGGGCGTGGGGAACCCCGGTGTGGGTTCCCAGCCTCCATCCCTGCACGATCTGCGCAGCCCCCGTTACCAGAACTGCACCACCTGTCACGTGGCCATTCACGGATCGGCGAGCTCGCCGATGTTCCTGCGATAGGAGGATGCCATGAAGAAAGCATTTGTCTTCCTTGCCTTCTTGCTGCTCCTGGCCGTGCCAGGGCTCCTCCCGGCGCAGGAGCAGAGCACGACGCTTTCCCTGGGCTATCAGTGGGTCACGCTTTCGGGCAGCCAAGAAACCTACCGTAGCCAGGTGGATGAGGATGACGGCCTGGTGCTGGATCAGCTGCATCTGAACCTCACGGACGGGGGGTGGTTTGACACCCTCAACCTTTCCGCTTCAGGTTTTGGTGGCTCCCCCACCGGCAGCTTGCGTTTCACCGCTGCTCAGCGCCAAGCCTACCGGCTTTCCCTCAACTACCACCGGGGTCGGCGGGTTTCGGAGCTGCTGGACTTCGCCAATCCCCTGGCGGGCGCCGGGGTTTTTCCCGGACAACACACCTCCCACGGGGTTTTGGATCGCTTTGATTTGAACGTGGAGCTTTTCCCCGGCAAAACCATCACGCCGCTTTTCTCCTACCAGTACGTGCGGGACCGGGCGGAAGGCACAACCACAGTCCACCTTGGGCAGGACGAGTTCCTCCTGGGGGGTTCTACCTTTTACCGCACCCATGAGTTCCAGGCGGGTGTGGGGCTCCATTTAGGGTTTTTGGACGCGGTGGTGCTCCAGGGCTGGCGCAACCAGGACGGGGAGTCCCGTTTTGCGCTGTTCCCGGGGGCGGGTCAGGGGAACAACCGGCGGCCGGTGCTGGACCGGGATGTGACGCTGTCCTCGTTTAAGCGCTCCAACAGCTACTCCACCGATGCCCCTTACACCACCGCGGTGGTTTCCGCGCGCCTGGCATCCTTTGCCCGCCTTTCCGGCCGCTACGTGTACCAGGACACGGAAACCGACTCCCGGCTTTCGGAGCAAGCCGCGGGAAGCCTGGTTTCCTTCAAGCTCCAGCGCTTTTTCCAGGGGGTTGCCGAGGCGGCGTTGGGGGAAGCCAAAGCCCCCAACTGGCGGGGCGAGGGTAAGCTCGAGCTCACCTTGCCGGCGGGCTTTGCGTTCACGGCTATTTACGGCCAGCGCCACCGGGAGCTTTCCGGCTGGTCGCTGCTGCAGGACACCTACCTGGGCACCATCAACTTCTCCGGCTACCAGGGCGGCGACGTCACCAAGCTCCTCACCGCCCGCACCGCTCTCACCCGGGACGAAAAGGAGTCGGTGGGAACGCTGGTTTCTCCGCGTTTTGGACCGGTGAGCGTGTGGGCTTCCTTTGGCACCACCAAGCAGGAGTTCACGCTGGCGCCCGATGCCCAGGAAATCGTGGTCCCCGGCAACCAGGGTGGCTACTTTGAGCGCGAGGTCGACCGCGTCGGTGCCGGTCTTAACGTGAACGCCGGTCCTTTCCTGCTGTCCGTGGACTTCCGCAAGGACTCCGCAGACAAAGTGGTGCTGCGCACCGATGTGCTGGATTTGGAGAAGCTCCGCGCCCGCGCCCAGGTGAAGCTGGGGATTTTCGAGCTCGCCGCCAACGCTGAAAAGCTGGACGCCAACACCAACATCCCCAACAACGCCTACGACGTGTCCGGCAAGGATTGGACCGCGGAGCTACGGGTCAACCCCACCGAGGCTTTCTCCTTCTGGGGCGCCTACGGCAAGTTCAAGACCGACACCAGCATCGTGATCCGCCGGCCCGAGGACTTCACCTTAGCGAGCTCGCTTTACAGCGAAGACGGTTCGCTTAAGGAAGGGGGCTTGAGCTACCGGAGCAAAGCGTTTGTGGGGGAAGCGGGTTACTGGAAGCTGGAAAACCAGGGCAGCCGCGGACTTTCCTACGATCGCGCTTTTGCCCGGGTGGAGGTCCCGCTGGAATCAGGGTTGGGGCTGGGCTTCGAGGCGGCCCGCTACAAGTACGAGCAAACCGCCTTCACCCTGGCCAACTACACCGCCAAGCGCTACCTCTTCCTGGTGCGCTACCAGAAATAACGCGCCGTTGGCGCAACGAAAACGGCCCGCGCTTCGGCGCGGGCTTTTTCTTACGGGGCTCCGGGCCCGGATGTTCGCCCTTAACCGGAGCATCACGTAATTTTTTCTCTCGGCTTACGCCTCCCGCGCGGCAAACGCCTTCCCCAATACCATTGGGAAAACCTGGGTCAACTTACTTTATTTCTGGTTCCTCCCTGCGGACGCAATCTCGTTCTTCTCCCCTTTTTGGGTCGATTCTCACGTGGGGCTACCACCCACTTCAGGGTAGATTTTTGACGGGGCGGTCAGCATTGTAGCCAAAATGCCGATAGCGTGATATGCTGAGACTGTGTAAGAAGCCGAGGATGTGAAGAAAGGGATTCAAGATGGCGGGCATCACAGGGCTAGATGACTCACGCACGTAGGCGCATTATGCCGAAAGAAAGGGCGTATGCGTTTTATGTGGGAGCCATTTAAACAACAGTTCACCCGACCGCAGACAGTCGGGTGAGGGGTTGGGGGGAGTCGCGCTGGCTACAGCCTCCTGCGGCAGCTGAAGCAGCGGACGGTACGAGTGGCACTGGTGGCCACGGCTTACCCGCCACCCTGTTAGGCGCGGGAGCGAAACATGTGTGAACTACTCGGCCTAGCATTCAATGAACCGGTAACTGCAAGCATTATCTTCCGTGGTTTTCGGCATCGCGGTAAGCAAAATCCGGACGGCTGGGGCTTGGCTTGGTTTTCCAACAACGCGGTGCAGATCCGGAAAGAACCCGCACCTGCGAGCGAGAGCGCAGAGGCGACGCGATTGCAGAGAAAGATGGCAAAACAAATCTCAAGCCCGATCTTCATCGGTCATGTGCGGCGCGCCAGTTGTGGTATCACCAGCCAAGCGAATACACATCCGTTTCGAAAGATGTTGCGAGGCGTCCCTGTGATCTTCGCGCATAACGGCACCCTGGACCAACTTTCCCCGCCTCGTCGGTGGCGGCCTGAGGGCGAGACCGATTCAGAGACGTTGTTTTGTCTTTTGCTTGAGTGGATGGAGGATGAGGGGGTTTCGTTCAGCGATTTCTCCCTGATCGAAAACTGGCTTCGAGAGTATAACGAGCGCGGAACGATGAATCTCTTATTCTCCGATGGCCAGACCCTCTTCGCCTATCGCGATCGCTGCGGCTACAACGGCCTCTGCTTCACATATCGGGAAGCGCCTTTCCCGAAGGTAAAGCTGAAAGACGAGGATTGGGAGGTAGATCTCACAGAAGACAAGAGACCATCCGAGAAGGGTTTTGTTATCGCCACAAGGGCGCTCACTACGGAGCAATGGGATGAGTTGAGAGAGGGTTGCCCGTTCGTGGTTAAAGGTGGCGAGGCTGTCTATGGTGATCCTCGTGCCTAACACCCGGTTGCAGCGGACGGTCCACGGCGTGGCCCGCCGCTGACCTGGAGCGTTAGTCCGCTCCTTTGTAGCACAGGGAGCGAGCAGTTAATGAAGTAGCAGCGGGGGTAGAGATGGAAATATTTATAGCCTTATTACTGATACTCCTATTAGTTACAGCTGCGCTGGTTGTTGCTTGCCTGGCGATTTATAACCGCAAGAGACGGCAGCCAACTCGACGGAGAGTAGTGAATGAGACTCAACCGACCGAAATTGCAGAGAGACATATCGCGCCACAGGAACCTCAACCGTCAGGAGTGGAAGAGGCAGAGCTGACAGTCGCAGAGGAAACACTGCTGATACCGGTAGCGGAAACCCAACCGACGGGAATACACGAGGCACACCTGCCAGCCATGCCTAAAACGCAGCCTCCAACGGTAGAGGAGACCCAATCCACAAAAGTGCAGGAAGCGCAACTGATAGCAGAAGCGGCTTCATGGTCGACGGTACCGGAAGCCCAAAAGACAATTCCGGCTGAGACTCAACCAACAATCACTATGGAAATAGAAACCTCAGGAGCGGGGGAGGCCCAGGCTACGGCAATCGAGGAAGCCCAAGCAACAGTAGCAGAGGAAAGAGAGCCGCGAGAAACAGGGCGGTTCCCACAACAAGAAACGGCGAAAGTTCAGCCGGAAGGCGCACTGGAGGAAAAGAAGGGCCAGCGAGAACCCATTAAGAGGGGAGGCAAACCGCGCGGGCCTACAAAGGGCCTTGAGAAGGAGCGAGCGCAGCGAATCCAACCTCGCCGCTTAAACCCTGAAATCGTCTGCCGGAAAAGAGAGCGGCAATGGGTACTGGCGGTAGAGGTACCGGAGGAACTCCTTGGAAAGCCTGGGTTGGAAGTTCTCCAAAATGGATCACCCCTTCCACGAGATGATTCAGAAGAAACCTGTTGGCGTCTAGAACAGGTGGCTGGTGAAGTAATAGTCCGCTGGAACGAAGCAGAGGTTGCCCAGAAAATCACGGTCGGCCTTGGCCAAGAAGGCTATCTGGTGTTCAAATTAAGTGGTCAAGACCTCAGCCAGGGGCGCCGCGTCAAATCACCGTCTTCAGGGTCGTATCTTGTCGTAGCTCCAAATGATTGGCCGCGAGATGAGGCGTTATCAGGGCGGCCCCAAGTGAACCCCGAGCCTACTTCGCTTACGGGATACCAGGCTCACTTCTTTGAGCTTGAGAAGGGCGGTGAGCAAAAGATTGCATTCCAACTCCCGAAGGGACAGTCACAGGTCATCAAGGCGAAAGCGCCTCGATTTGATTTGGTCGGGAAAAGAATCGAAGACGCAAGCGAAAACATAGGGCCTCTGTTTGGTGGGAAGCCTCCCCGGATTCGAGTCCTGGATGCGCAAGTATGGAAGAATATTGGGACGATCGTGGTCGGCGAAGAGGGCAGTGGTCGGGGGAGGTGGCGAACGGCATTTAGTCCTGACCCGGGTCAAATGGAGCAGGATTTACCTTATGAGGTAGCAGCCAGAAAGGGCGGATGGTATTTTCTCAGGTTCTATGACAGCGATGACGACCTGATTGAGAGCATAGATTTTAGGTTTCTGAGCGTCTTGACAGAGATCAAGTTACCACAACTGCATCACCTTCCTACTGGAGATGGACATAAGCCGGTTTGCATCGAATTCGTTCACGAAGCCGATTGCGCCGTGCAACCGCTAAGCAATTTAGCGAAGATTAAAGTCGAACCTCAGGATGGTAAAACAATCCTGGGCGTGCCGCCTGATCCGGCCTGCGACGAGTCTCACTGGTTAATAGGCCCAAAGCTGGGGCCCCGGGTGGAAGTTACGATCAATGTGGAGAGGATCTGGTGGGGCGTGGGAGGAGAAGGTAGCCCTCCCTCTGACTGGCAGGACCGGCCTGTCGTACTCGCTCGCGAGGACTTCAAAGCGACATCGAACAGGGTGCTGTGGTTGCGACTTCCCAAGCTCCGGTGGGTGGATAGGGTGCTGGTGGGTTTTCAACGGTCAAAAGCCCGGCGCTATGACGTGAAAGTAACAGAGAAAACGGTTGCCATCCCGCTTCGGGAGTACAGCGATTACGCTGAAGTGGGGGATCAAACACAACAACAAAATTTACGGCTCTGGCTTAATCGTGACCATCAAGATTTTGAGGGCGTTCTTGCTGTCGTTCCAGCCGCGCAGAAAGCAGAACCCGTAGTGCCGCCTCTTACTCAATCTTGGGTCGGGTTTGGAAGAAAGAAAACCGCTATTGCCAAGGCAGTTATGCAATACGGAGTTGGTGGGATAGAGATTAACGGGCAACCCCTAGACGAGTATTTCAGGCGAACGCCCCGCAAAGCCAAGCAATTCCTGGGACGACTGGTTGCTCTTGGGGAGGTACGTGAGGCGTTGTCGCAGCTGGAAGTGAAGATCACCGTTGAGGGAAGTAGTCCAACAACCACGCGGCAACCCAAAGCAGTTGCACATGCGTTAGCACGTACCCTCATGGATTATGACCCACAGCTGAGGCGTTTGGTGCGGCAAGCAGGATTTGGAGGAGTCAAAGTTAACATCGCGAAAGCAAATAGGAGAGACAAGCGATGAACCCGATAGAACTGGCAAGTCAGATTGAGGAAAGATATCGCCGCTATCTCAAGACCACCTTCTACTTCAAAAATCCTGAACTCCGTGGGTCGTTTGAGCAAGCCCTAAACTCGTGGCCTTTGAGTAAGGGGCCATACCTTGAAGCCACGCCAGTGTTCAAGCGCGCCCAGTCGCCTTTCACCTTGTTCCAGAGCCTTCTTGGATTCCAACCTGATGAAGGTTTTCTAAAAGCGCTGCAAGGCGACAGACCTCTCTATCAACACCAGGACGAAGCGATCCAGAAAGTGTTCCAGGGCCACAATATCGTTGTGGCGACCGGTACCGGGAGCGGGAAGACCGAGGCTTTTCTATTCCCGATCTTGCTCCACTTGTATCAGGAGTTTCAGAAGAAACAGTTAGGACCCGGGGTACGTGCGTTAATCCTCTATCCGATGAATGCCCTAGCAAACGATCAGCGGGAACGCTTGGGGGAGATTTGCAAGCGGCTCAAGGAGGCGAAGTCACCGTTTCGCTTCACCTTCGGCCAGTATATCGGAGAGACGCCTGAGGACGAGAACGACTCCCAGCGACATGCGCGAGACCACCTGGCGGAAAGAGACCAGCAGGGTTACTCGATCCTCGAAAACGGGGATTGTATACACGGAGAATTGGTCCTCCGCTCAGAAATGCGCCGCACACCGCCCCACATTCTCCTAACCAATTACTCGATGCTGGAATATTTGTTGCTCCGACCCGACGATAGCCCACTTTTTGACAATGGGCGCGCCCTATGGTGGACGTTTCTCGTGCTGGACGAGGCCCATCAATACCGAGGCTCACGCGCCATCGAGATGGCAATGCTGCTGCGCCGCCTTAAGCAAAGGCTCCGTGAAGGCGGTCGTTCAGAGCCGCTCCGCTGCATCGCAACGAGCGCAACGCTCGTTGGTGGAGAGGGCGATAAAGCAGCCGTCGTACAGTTTGCTTCAGACCTATTTGGTGAAGAATTCCGCGAGGAGGATGTAATCCTGGGAAAGACAATTCCCGTTCCTGAGCCAGACCCGCGAAGGTTGTTCTTAACAGATTATCGGCTCCTCCAAGAGGTTTTCCGGGAAAAGAGTAAGCAAGGTAGAGAGCGGCTCGGTGAATTGGCAAGTAGGATAGGTCTGTCACTTCCGGACGGCGAGGAGTTGGAAAGGGCCATCGGCAGGATCCTTCAGCATGATAGGAGGGCAACAGTCCTTCGCCGCTTGATTACGGGTAACCCTGCCGAAGTTCAGGAAATTTCCGATCGGGTCTTTGATGACTTGCCAGAAGGAGAGCGAGTGCCTGCCTTAGCCGACTTGGTTGAACTTTTTGTAAAAGCGAAAGACCCCTCAACCGGTGCGCCTCTCCTGTCTGCTCGGTATCATCTATTCCTCCGATCGCTGGAGGGCGCATTTGTTTCTCTCTGGCCTGAGAAAAAAGTGTTCATGGATCGAAAATCTATCGGTGAGCAAGGTGCGGCCTTCGAAGTTGCGTTGTGTCGAGAGTGCGGCCAGCACTATTTTGTGGCTCAGAAGAATTTCAGCGGTGGAAAGATTAAAGAGGCAATCCGGGATCCAAACGATGTCAATTTTGGAGCGACGTTCCTTCGGCCGATAGAAAGTGACGAGGAGGCAAGCGAGGATGACGAAAACGGAGGTGCCCAACGTAGGGCGGTGTTTTACCTTTGCGTTCAGTGTGGCGAAGCGCAGCGGAGTGAGCCAACGTGTGGACATGATCACTTTATTCGAGTCATCAAAGAAGACGCTCCCGAAGATGAGGATCGCGCTGACCAACTGGCGAAATGCGGCGCGTGTGGATATTCGGCCGCTGGGCGTGACCCTGCGCGCGAAGTTGTTCATGGCACTGATGGTCCCCACGCTGTGATCGCCACGACCCTTTACCAAAGCCTTCCGGAGAGCCGAAGAAAGGTGCTTGCTTTTGCCGACGGGCGGCAAGAGGCAGCATTCTTCGCCTGGTATCTTGAAGATTCGTATAGAGATGTTCTGAGTCGCAATCTGATACTCAAAATTTCACGGAGCTTCAGACAGTATCCGGCAGAGGGCATTAGCCTCTCCACAATTGCCGATAGGTCTTTCCGGGATTACAGTGATGCTTTCAAGAGAAAGCAAGCGGATGATGAACCGACGATCCGTAAAAACATCTGGGCTGCTCTCTACAGAGAGTTTCTAACCGAGGAACAGCGGATTTCGCTCGAGGGTGTTGGCCTGGTCCGATGGTCCATCAAGTGGCCTGATTGGTTCAAGACCCCAGAAGTCTTGATGAATCCACCCTGGTCGCTCAGTGAGCAAGAGGCCCGCGATCTAGTATTGCTTCTTTTGGACACTATGCGGGCCGATAGAGCAGTAGAACTGCGGGCAGAGCAAGGGGTCTCCCTGAACTGGAACGACCTTAACCTCCAAGCGTCGCAAATATGTTTCCGAATTGGCGCCCCCAAGAGGGCAAAAGGTGTGCGCAGTTGGGATGGCAAGCAGGGAAAGCGCGCCCGTTTCCTGGCTAAAATGCTGATGAGGATAAGAAATGGTCTTTCAGAGGAGGGAGCCGTCAACGAAGCCGTGAATGTCTTAAGAGCCATATGGGAGAGTGTAAGGCAGTGTGACGAAAATGCTCCTTCTTGCTATGACCGCCTGCTCCTCTCCGTGGACGACGCGCGAAGATTGAATCCTGACTGGTGGAGACTGCATCTTCTCACCAGTAACGACACACTTTTTCAGTGCGATACCTGTGGCCGTCTCCAGGCTGTCTGGGTCCGCGGGGTGTGTCCAAGACATCGCTGCCAGGGAGTGCTCAAACCCGTACAGGTGAACGACCTCGAGCCCAACCACTACCGCTTCCTTTACGAAGAGGATCTGCCTGGGATGTTGCGTGTGGAAGAACACACGGCGCAGCTCGACAAAGAAAAGGCTCGGGAGTTTCAGAGAGAGTTCCGACACGGCAACATCCATGTCCTGAGTTGCTCGACGACCTTTGAATTAGGCGTGGATTTGGGTGACCTCGACACCATCTTTCTTCGCAACGTTCCTCCCGAAGCGTTCAATTACGCCCAACGAGTGGGGCGAGCCGGACGTCGGAGTGGATACCCTGGATTTGCTATCACGTATTGTCGTCGTGGCCCCCATGACCTTTACCACTTCTCCGTGCCTGAGCGGATGCTTACGGGGAAGGTTCGTCCTCCTGTCCTGAGTCTTCGGAACGAGAAGATCATCGCTCGCCATATCGCGGCGGTGGCGCTTTCCCGGTTTTTCCGTGCCTACCCAGAAAGATTCAAAACCGTGGAAAGCCTATTTGGAGAGCTGCAGAATCCATACGGCGTAGCTGATTTCAGAACCTTTCTCCGCGAGCATCAAGCTGAACTGGAAGAATCTTTACGCGCGATTGTCCCAGCCGATATGATAATTCAACTGGGCTTAGACAATGGAACCTGGATTAACAAGATTGCGGGTGATGAAAGCCGATTCTCTCTTGCTGAGGCGGAGGTATCCAGCGACTACCGTACGGTGTCACAGCTTGAGGAAAACGCTCGCAATGAAAGGAAATACCGGGATGCGGACTGGGCACGAAGACGCGCTGAGACAATCGCATCTGAAGAAGTGCTTTCTTTTCTCTCCCGAAAGGCCGTCATTCCCAAGTACGGCTTCCCTGTGGACGTGGTGGAACTGGATACCCAAAGAACGCAACAAAACCAAGAAGCGTTTGAGGTCCTGCTCCAAAGAGACCTCAGTATTGCGATTTCCGAGTTTGCCCCCACCAGCAAACTGGTGGCGAACAAGAAGGTATGGACTTCATACGGGCTCAAGAGAGTGGCCGAGAAAGAGTGGCCACGAAAGTTCTACAAAAGATGTCCCAGGCATAACGTCTTTTATCAATGGGAACGAGGGCAGCCAGAGCCACCCACCCCATGTGGTGATCGGTTACCGGTATATCAGTACGTTATTCCCCGTTTTGGGTTCGTGACCGATCGTGACAGGCCCAGGGAGCCAAAATCTCGGACTGTCAGGGTATTTACAACACGCCCCTATTTTGCAGGTCCACTTGGCCCCGAGCCCGATATGATCACCGTGCCTTCGAATTCTCCGATAATCAGGATGAAGAAAGCATCCCCCGGCTCGATGGTCGTATTATGCGAGGGCCGACGCGGAGAGGGATTCTATGTCTGCGGTACATGCGGCGCTGGATTCAGAAAACGCGAAAAGACCCATAAGACTCCCTATGGTCAGGATTGTCGTGGAACGCTTGAGCAGGTTTCCCTAGGGCACGAGTTTGTAACCGACGTACTGCAACTGCAATTTCTTCTTAGGCCTGAGGGAAGGATTGAGCCTATCTGGTTTGCATATTCGCTCGCTTATGCTTTGGTGGAAGGCGCTGCGGAGGTCTTGGAGGTGCCCTCTACCGATTTGAGTGCGACGGTAGCTCATAGTGAGGGATACCCTATCCCGATAATCCTGTACGACAACGTACCAGGAGGGGCGGGTCTTGTCGCCCGTCTGGAGAGAGAAGAGGTGTTGAAGGCTTGCTTGGAGGCTGCGCACAAGAGAGTCAGCGGGAACTGTGGTTGTGAAGAAAACACAAGCTGTTATGGGTGCTTAAGAAGTTACAGGAATCAATTTACCCATCAATACCTGCAACGAGGCCCGGTAACGGACTATCTGGGAAGACTACTCTCGAAATGGCCGTGATTCCCAGGACAAGGGAAGTTGGTGGGGAAACAACCTACTGGAGCCGACTGTCCTTCGGCCGGCGGCTAAGATCGCTGGCCTTGGGCCTTAAGTTCTTGAGATGAAAGGAGCACACCATGCCCTCGAAAGCCTTTCTACGAACGCTGATTGTTGGCATGATTGTTCTCGGAAGTGTCAGCGTCGTCGTGTCGCTAGTCACAGAGTCCTTGCTACCAGATCCGCTGCGAGCTTACGCGGAAGCCGAATGGGAGGCTAATTTGACTGGCCGGGACGTGGTCATGCTCGCAGTGGCCATTTTGGTGATCATTGCGTGGTTTGTTTCGTGTATCGGGCTTTTCCTTTTCTGGCGTCCCGCGCGCATCCTCTACTTGATTACGATAACCGCCGGTTTGCTCCTGACACCGTTGTACGGTCCTTACGTGGACGCGGGATGGGGGACGATGTTCGAGGACGCGGCGGTCATCCTGTCGGGTGTCATCCTCGCACTGGTCTATTTGTCGCCGCTAAAGGGCCTGTATGAAAAACCGAAGCTTGACCGCTGACCAACGGCTGCAGTTGACCGGGGCCGCCATTTTGCTTTCTTCTGCTTCGCAGTTACTGCAGGCGGCCTTGGCAACTTAGCCATTCCGTACGACGGCTGGGAGATGGAGCGAAGAATACCGCGGGACGAGCGCCAGCATGTACCCGCAATTAGAAATCTGCCCGAAGAGAATGCTCGTAGCCTCCAAAAAGTCTACCCGAAATTATGTTAGGGTGCTGCTGGTTTCGGAGGCCCTTCGGCGGCCGGGGCCCAGCCTGCGGCACGGTCTGAGGCTTGCGGCAAACGTCCCGCCCGCGACGAGCGAGGGCCAGAATTGCTGGACCGAGCTTTGGGGGCTGTGGGGCTAGGCCGCTCGCGGGAGGGTGGGTGGATCGCGAGCGTGCCCCCGCCTCAAGTAGTTCGGAGGGGCCGCAGTGCAGACGGGCGTGGAAGGTGCCCCCCGCGTCAAAGGCTTGCGCACGGCTCCCGGGTCAAGCGTAGCCGCGGGCGATCACCAGGCACTCTAAACAACGCCGCGCTGTTTCTTCGTGGGTCTCGCCTACCCATGCAGACGCCTTCACCAGCACTCGTTGGAAGGGCTGGGTCAGCTCCATCTCTGCATCCGCCCTTGGGAAGCAATCTCGTGGTTCGCCTCTTTTGGGCAGATCGTTAGGTGAGGCTATCACCCGTCTTCGGGCGGTTTTTTGGTGAGGCAAGACGTTTGACGGGAGCCTCTACGGACGTGGGGTATAATCAGTCCAGCTAAAGGAGGTGGAGCATGGCAAGTACACCCCCGCCGGTTCCGCCGGCGCCGGTAGCAACGCCGCAACCCCCGGCTCCCAAGAAGACCAGCCCCTGGGTTTGGGTTGGGGTGGGTTGTGGGGCTTTGCTTTTAATTGTGGTCTTGGTGTTTGTCGTGGGAGGGCTCATCCTCTTTAAGAAGACCAAGGACTTCGTCGAAACCGCCGAGAAGAACCCCGCGGTGGCTGCCGCCAAGATTATCGCGGCGGCGAACCCCGACATTGAAGTGGTGGAATCCGACGATAAAGCCGGCACCGTGACCTTGCGCAACAAGAAAACCGGGGAGACCATCACCGTTAACGCCGAAGACATCAAAAAGGGCCGGTTGAAGTTCACCAACGAAAAAGGCCAAGAGGTGACTGTGGAAGGCGGCCAGGAGAAAGGGCAGTTCAAGGTTTCTTCCGAGCAAGGGGAATTGGTTTTTGGTGAAGAGGCCAGCGAGCTTCCCGCCTGGGTCCCTCTCTACCCGGGGGCGAAACCTTCCGGCAGCTGGCAGGCGCGGGCTCAAGGTGGCATTGGCGGTATCGCCGCTTTTGTGACCCCGGATGCCCCTGACCGGGTCATGAGCTTTTACGAGCGGGAAATGAAGGCCCGGGGTTTTTCCCCGAACACCTCGCGCTTTGAGCAAAACGGCAAGCTGGTGGGCGGCCTGGTGCAGGGGAAAAACGCCCAGGGCCAGCAGCTGATGGTGACGGTAACGGTGGAAGAGGGGCGAACCGGCATAGCGATTAACTACGAAGGGAAGTAACTCGCTCGAGCTTCCCCGGAGCGGCCAGAGCCACGCTTTTACTTGGGTAGGCTGCTGCTAGTGCAGCGCCACTGAGACCAGCACGACTGCGGCTACACCTAACGCCGTGGCGACTACATCGCGCTTGCGGCATCTGGGGGTGGTGAGCGAAGGGATGAGGTCCGAGGCCCCCAGGTAGAGGAAAAACCCGGCCAGCGCCAAAAGCATCCAGGCCATACCCTCTTCGGGGACGGGAACGCCTAAGCCTGCAAAAAATCCCGCCAGGAGCAGGCCGGCGTTGGCCAGCAGCACCTGGGTGGCTTGGGAGCGGCGGTGGTGGTGGGAAAGTACCAGGCTCACGGTGGTGAGCCCATCGGCAAACTTGTGGGCCGATAAAGCCGTGGCCACCGCCACCAGAGCCGGAAGCCCTTCCCGCCAGGCCGCCGCCAGCGCCAAACCATCCAAACCCGAGTGGAGCAGGAGCCCCACCGCCCCGTGCATGGCCAGGGGAGGATGGGTGTGCTCGGTGGTGGGGCACTGGGCGTCCAGGCCGTGGGGGTGGGGGTGGAGGATGTGCAGCTTGTCCAGCGCCATGGTGGTCACGAAGGCCAAAAGCACCAGCATGGCGCCCTGATGCGGGTCGGCAAAGGAACCCAACCCCTCGGGCACCAGCTCCCCCAGAGCCAGGCCCACCAAGGTGCCGGCGGAAAAGGCCAGAAACAGCCGGCTGTGGCGCTCCCAGGTGAGCGGGACTACCCCTCCCAACAGCGTGGCCAAAACCACCGCCAGCACTAAGCCACTTCCAGCCAAACCCATGGGGGCATTGTAGCCTGCCTCTGGCCGCAAGCCCGCTAGAATGGGGCGATGGCCGACCGGGTGAGGCTGGACGTTTTCCTTGATGTGGCTTGCTTGGCTAAAACCCGCTCCCAGGCCAAGGAGCTTTGCGACGGGGGCAAGGTGGAGGTGAACGGGGAGCGGGCCAAACCCCACCGCTTGGTGGGGGCCGGGGACCGCATCAAGCTCACCCTGGGGCCGGGACGGAAAAGGGAAGTGGTGGTGCGGGAGGTGCGCGATACCCACGTTTCCAAGGCGGAAGCCCGCACCCTTTACGAGGACGTCACCCCGCCTCCTACCCCGGACGAGCTGGCCTTCCGCCGCATGGCGCCGCCCCCGGCACCGCCCAAGGGCTGGGGGAGGCCGGAAAAGAAAGACCGCCGGGCTTTAGAGCGCCTGCGGGGGCGGAAGTGAAGCGAACGCGGCGTTTTGGGGGCTGGGGCTTTACCGACACCCAGGTGCTGCCTCCTCCGGCGGCGCTTTCTCTTTTGGAAAGCACGTTGGGAAAAGGAGAAGCTTTGCCCGAAGCTTCCCCTGAGCTTTTTCGCCTGCCCAAACCCCAGAAGCTGCCGCGCCTTTCTGGAGAGGTCAAAACCGACGGGCTTACGAGGCTTTCTTACTGCTGCGGCCAGAGCTTTCCTGACCTTTTGAGCCTGCGCACCGCTTCCTGGCGCCGCTTTCCCGATGCCGTGGCTTTTCCCGCGTCCCACGAGGAGGTTTTGGCCCTGGTGCAGCGGGCAAGCGACCAAGGGGTGGTGCTGGTGCCCCGGGGTGGGGGGACCTCGGTGGTGGGGGGCGTGAGCGTTCCGGAAGATCCCCGTCCGGTGGTGGTGGTGAGCCTGGAAAGGCTTTCGGGCCTTAAGTCCCTGGACGGGCGCTCGGGGCTGGCCACCTTTGGCGCCGGCACCCCGGGGCCGGAGGTGGAAGGGGCACTTTTGGCCAACGGCTTTCGCCTGGGGCACGAGCCCCAGTCCTTTGAGCTTTCCACCGTTGGCGGCTGGGCCGCCACCCGCTCGGCAGGCCACCGCTCCACCGGGGTGGGGAAAATCGAGGACCTGGTAGCGGGGGTGGAGGTGGCGTTGCCTTCGGGAACCTGGCGCCTGGGCCCTTTGCCGGCCTCGGCAGCGGGACCTGAACTCCGGAAAATCCTCTGTGGCAGCGAAGGAAGGCTGGGCATTTTGACCTCGGTGACGGTGCGGGTGCAGCCTCAAAGCGAGCAGGAGCAGGGCTTGGCCGTTCTTTTCCCTTCCTGGGAGGAGGGCTTTGAGTTTTGCCGCAGGCTTCTGCGGGACGAGCCGTTTCCTGAGGTTTTGCGGCTTTCCGATGCAGCGGAAACCGAGTTCGGGCGGCACCTGGTCACCGCCGGCTGGGCGGCCACGGTGGTGCGGGATTTCCTCTTTTCCCTCCGCCGCTTTTCCCGGGCTTGTTTGCTCCTGGTGGGGAGTGCCGGGAAGGCCAGCAAGCTTGTGAGCTCGTGGGGAAGGGAGGCCCGCCGGCTGGGTGGGTTGCCGCTGGGTTCGGGTGTTTACCGGCGCTGGTTGCAGGAGCGTTTCAAGCACCCTTACCTGCGCGATGCTTTTTTGAGCTCGGGTTTTGGGGTGGACACCTTTGAAACCGCAGCCCCCTGGTCCCAGTTGCCGCGCTTGAAGGAGGCGGTGCGGGCGGGCCTTGAACGGGCAGCGGCCAGCCTGGGTATCCCCATCCTGTTGCTCTGCCACCTTTCCCACGCTTATCCCGACGGGGCGTCGCTTTACTTCACGTTTTTCTGGCCCCTGCGGCGGGAGGAGGCGCTTGCCCAATGGCAGGGCCTTAAGCGGGCGTCCCTGGAAGCCATCCTCCAGGCCGGCGGGACGGTTTCCCACCACCACGGGGTAGGCCGCATGCACGCAGCGTACCTGGAGCGAGAAATCGGCCCGCAAGGCGTCCAGGCGTTGAAGGCTCTGGCGCACGCCCTGGACCCCGCCGGCATCTTGAACCCCGGCGTGCTTTTCCCAGCGGAGCAAGCATGAGCGCGGCTGACCACTGGCGGGCCAGAGGTTGGCGGTTTTTGGAAGAAGGGGTGGATTTTCTGATCATTGGCGGCGGCATTACCGGCGCCGGGGTTTTCCATGAGGCAAGCCTCCGGGGCTTGCGGGTGGGCTTGGTGGAAAAGGGGGATTTTGCCTCGGGGACCTCTTCCCGTTCCTCCAAGCTCATTCACGGTGGCTTGCGTTACCTCAAGCGGCTGCAGCTCCGCATTACCCGCTTGGCCTGTCGGGAGCGGGACACCCTGGCGCTTCTCAACCCCCATCTGGTTTGGCCCCTGCGCTTTGTCTACCCGGCGTACGCCAATGACCCCACCCCCGGATGGCAGGTGGCGCTGGGCTTGACCATGTACGACCACCTCACCCCCTTTCGCCATCAACACCAGCGGCTCAGCGCGGAAGAAGTCCACCGGCTTGTGCCGCCTCTGGCAAAACGAGGGCTGGAGTTTGGCCTGGCCTACGACGACTGTGTGGCCGACGATGCTCAACTCACCTGGACGGTGATCAAGGCCGGGGTGCGGGCTGGGGGTGTGGCCCTCAACTACGCCCAGGTGGAGGAACTCCTTCGCGATCGCCAGGGTCAGGTGCGGGGGGCGGTGGTGCGGGATGTTCCCTCGGGGCAGGCCCGGAAGGTGCGAGCCCACGTGGTGATCAACGCCACCGGTGCGTGGTGCGACCACGTTCGCGCCCTGCTCGGCTCTGTTCCTTCGCGCTTGCGCCCCTCCCGCGGCTCCCACCTGCTTTTCCCCCGGCACCGCTTGCCCCTTTCGGTGGCGGTGACAGGTCTTTCCCCGGACGACGGGCGGCCGGTGTTTGCGGTGCCGCATCCCGAAGGAACCCTGGTGGGAACCACCGACCTTTTCCACGAGGGGCCTCTCGAAAACCCCAAGCCTTCCCGGGAAGAGGTGCACTACCTCATGCGCTTCGTGCAGCACGCCTTTCCCCAAGCGCGCTTGACGCTTGAGGACGTGTGTGGCGCTTTTGCCGGGGTGCGGCCCATCGTGGATAGCGATGCCGACGAACCCTCGGAGGCCAGCCGGGAAGAAGCGGTGTGGGTGGAGGAGGGGATGGTTTCGGCAGCGGGCGGCAAGCTCACCACCTTTCGGGTCACCGCTGCCGAGGTGGTGGCCCAGGCCCTCCGCCTGTTGCCGGAAGAGAGGCGTCCCCTCGATTTCGACCTTTCCCTGGCCACCGCGGTGTTGCCCGACCGGGTGGCCCCTGAGGCGGTGGAGGCTCTCCTGGCCTGGGGGGTGGAGGAGGTGGTGGCTCGGGGGATGGTGCGCCGCCTGGGAGCTCAGGCGTTGGCGTTGGCCCAGGGGAGCGACCCGGAAGCGCTGGTTCCCCTGGAGGAGCAATTCGGCCTGTGCCCGGCGGAAATCGCCTACCACCTGCGGGCCAGCCAGGTGGTGCGCCTTTCGGATGTGTTGCTGCGGCGGGTGCGGCTGGGCATGTGGCAGCCCCGGGAATGCCTGGAGATGGCCCCCAGGCTCCGGCGGGTGGTGCGACGGGCGGCAGGGTGGAGCGTGCGGCAGTGGCAGCAGGAGCTGGAGCATTTGGCGGAAGAGCTCAAAGCCTGGTTGCCGCCGGAGGAAGCGCGGTGAAGGCCATCCTGGTAAACCCCAAAGCCGGAGGCGGGCGCGCCGGGGCCCAGTGGGATCGGCTCTCCGCGCAGCTCCCGCTTTCCCGCTCGCTGCCAGTGTTCATGCCACCCTCTTCCGAGGCCATGCGGGAAGTGGTGCGCCAGCTGCTCTCTTCCGGTTGCCAGCGCCTGGTGGTGGTGGGCGGGGATGGCACCTTGCACCTGGTGGCCGGGGAAATCCTGGCGACTGGGAGCTCCGAAGTGAGCCTGGGCCTGGTCCCCCTGGGTACCGGCTGCGACTTTGCCCGCACCCTGGGGTTGCCCAAAAGCCCCCGGGAAGCCTTCACGCTGGCGCTGGAAGGGCCCGCCAAGCCGGTGGATGCCGGGGTCATTGACGGGCCTGGACCCCGTGTGTTTTTCGTCAACGTGGCTTCCGCCGGCATTTCCGGCATGGTGGACGAGCTGGTCAACGCCAACCCCCGGCGGGGAGCCCTGGCGTTTTTGACGGCCACTTTGCAGGCTTTGCGGCGCTATCAACCCCGCCAGCTGGCGGTGCACGTGGATGGGCAGGAGCTTTTTTCGGGCTTTGCCCTGCTGATGGCGGTGGCCAACGGAACCAGCTTCGGCAAGGGCATGCACATTGCCCCGCTGGCCCGCCCCAACGACGGGCTTCTGGACGTGGTGGTGGTGGAAGCCGTGCGGGGCTTGCAGCTGGTGCGGCGCCTGCCCCTGGTCTACCTGGGCCGGCATTTGCGGCTCCCCCAGGTGCGGTTTGTCCGGGGCCGAGAAGTTCAGCTTAAGGCCCAAGAGCCACTTCCCCCGTTTGACGTGGACGGCGAGTGTGTGCCCTCCGGCCCCGCTCGGTTTTCGGTGGTGCCCGGTGCCCTCCAGGTGGCCCATGAGACAGCGGGCGACTCTGAGCCTGTGAAGCCTTAGAATGATTCAAACCAAGGCCGCTCCGTTCCGTGGAGCTTTGCTATGGCACGCAGAGTTCGGCGCTTTACCGTTTGCTTAAGCACAGAGCTTTACGAGGCACTTAAGCTAAAGGCTGGGCTTTCCGGGAAAACGGTTTCCGCGCTAGTCGGCGACTTGGTGCGCCAGGGCTTGGCCGAGGACCTGGAGGATCTCCGCCTGCTCAGGGAACGCGCCCAAGACCCGGTTCTTACTTACGAGGAATTCCTGGCCGAGCTCAAAGCCCGCGGCGCCTGATGAGGCCCGTTCTCGGTGGTCCTGGGCCTCTCACGTGAGGGCGCACTTAACAACAAATCCCAGCCTGGCGAGAGCCTCAAATCCAGGCGGGTCTTGTCTTCTCGGCGGTTCTTTCTTGCTGAAGACGTAACTCTTTACGCCTCCACCTGGGTGGGGGCCTGCTCTCGCAGCTTGCGGAGGATTTGCTCCTCCGCCAGCGCGTGCTTTTCCTGCACCTTTTGCCAGGCCTCATCGGCTCGGGCCAGCAGCTGCCCGGCGGTGGCGCGGTCCGAAAGCGACGGAAGGTTGATGCACACGTTTTGGTAGGCCCCGGCGGCAGCGGCTCGGGCAACCTGGGCGCCCACGCCGGCATCGGAAAGGGAGGCTTGCAGGCCAATCGTGGCGACCTCCAGGCAGAGGTCCAGGATCTCGGGGCAGGCTTCCAGCACCGAAAGCGGCACCTCAATGGCCTTGAGGGTGGCCTGCTCCACCGCCTGGGCCCGGTTTTGCTGCTCCTCGGGGCTCCCTTTAGGCAAGCGCATGGCAGCTAAAAGCGCATCGAAAGCGCGGGTGTCTTCATCCATGGCCCAAAGCAAGCGGTCTTTGAGCTCTTGGCCACGAACGGCGATGCGCTCCAGTGCGTCTTTCTTCTCCTCAAAGCCTTTCTTCCCCAAGCTCAAGTTGGCCACCATGGAAGCCAGCGCTGCGGACAGCGCCCCGCAAAGGGCAGAAACCGAGCCTCCGCCGGGGGCTGGCGAGTCGGTGGAGAGCTCGTTGACAAAAGCACGTACGGTCATGCTGACAAGCCGAGCGGGAGGCGCCAGTCGGTACTCAATGATGCGCTCGGCGGGGTTGAAGGGCTTTACCTCCGAAAGCCCCAGGGTACGAATGGCCACGTGGATGATTTCCTCTTCCGGAACCCCCCGGCTTTTACCCATGCGCGCCAGGTAGTGCTTGCCCGCTTCCAGAAGCGCGGATTTGGGCACCAGGCCCACCAGTTCTGATCCCGTCACCCGCAGGCCCCGCTCCCGGGCTTTTTCCTCGCAGGTATCAAAGGCCACATGCAGCGGCGTGACGTCTAAATCCGTGAGGTTCATGGAAACCTGAGCGCAGCCGTACTCGGGGATGGTCCACCCCACGGCTTTTACCGACTTCAAAAGCCCCGGCTCGTAAACGGGCTCGCCTTTTTCGTTGCGGATGACCTCGCCTTTTTCGTCCCGTTTCACGCGCCCCTTTTCGCGCACGTCCAGGGCCACGCGGTTGGCCAAGCGCTTATCGGTGGTGTTGAGGTTGACGTTGTAGGCCACCAGGAACTTGCGGGCCCCCACCACGCAGGCCCCCAGCTTGGGGTTGAACTGGGCCGGGCCAAAATCCGGCTGCCACGCGGGATCCTTGAGCTTTTCGGGCAAACCCTCGTACTCGCCGGCGCGGATGTCCGAGAGGTTGCGGCGGTGAGGGGCGGAGGCGGCAAACTCGTAAAGGTAAACCGGCACGGCAAAATTAGCGGCAAGGCGCTCCCCGAGCCTTTTGGCCAGCGCCACGCAGTCCTCCATGGTGACCCCGGAAACGGGCACGAACGGCACCACGTCCACGGCCCCAATGCGGGGGTGCGCCCCCTGGTGCTGGCGCATGTCAATGAGCTCAAAAGCGGTAGCGGCCAGTTGATAGGCGGCTTCCAGCACCGCTTCCGGCTCGCCTACAAAGGTAATCACCGTGCGGTTGGTCTCCGCTCCCGGGTCCACGTTGAGAAGCGTCACCCCCGGCACCTTGGTGACCGCCTGCGCCACCTTTTCGTAAACCTCCGGCCTCTTCCCCTCCGAGATATTCGGCACACACTCCACCAGCCTCATGCCCACCTCCAGCGGGAAATGCTAGCAGCTTACTGCGGCAAGCCCAGAACCCGGCGGTATACGCCCAGCACCGCCCGAGCGGTGTTTTCCCAGGTGAACAGCTTGGCCCGTTCCAGGCCTTTGGCCACGAGCTCTTGCCTTTTTTCGTGGTTTACCGCCAGAACCTTCATGGCCTCCACAAAGGCCGGAAGGTCGTTGGTAGGTACAAGCCACGCGGCATCACCGGCCACCTCGGGAATGGAGCTGTTGGCGAAGGCCACCACCGGCTTTCCGCAGGCCATGGCTTCCACGAGGGGTAAACCAAAGCCCTCACCCAAGCTGGGGAAAAGGAGTCCTAGGCTTTGGCGGTAGAGAAGGGGCAGCCAGCGATCCTCTACGTAGCCTAACAGAAAAACACGCCCTTCAAGCCGGTTCCTGCGAATGGCTTCCTTAATCGCCGACTCGTGAAGAGGGTGGATTTTGCCAACGAGGACCAGTGGCTCGGGGCTATCCGCGGCAGCCACAGCATCCAGAAGGAAAGGGAGATTTTTCCGCGGATCCCCGGTACCAACGAAGAGCCAATACGGACTGTCAAGCCCCCATTGTTCTTTTAGGATTTCCCTCTCGTTTAAGGCGGGCTTAGCATGGAAGCGCTTGAGGTCCACTCCCGGCCACACGGCCGTCATGCGCTTACGTGACACCGAAAACCGTGCGGCAAGGAGCTGGGCTACATAGTGGCTATCGGTAATCACGTGGTCAGCTTGGAAGAGTCGCCAGCGAGTAATGGACCAATTGAGGGCAAAGCGCAGCCTTGGGGCTCGCCGCGAATAAAGCCTTGGAAACTGTAAGGGAATGATGTCGTGAATCGTGAGCACGAGGGGAACCCCGGCGAAAAGCGGCGTGTGCCGAGGCTCGGCTTGATGGTAACAGGCGCAGCCCAACTTTCGGAGATAAAAGCCGGCAACGCGATGGCGTAATGCCCCCTCTGAGATCCGTTCTCCTGGCAAAGCTTGGGGAAGACCTTCGGAGAGTGCCTCTAACGGGACCTTCCGCCAGGGCCAAGAACGCGTATCTAAGCCAAAAACGGCGAGATCCCGCCAATAGAAGCTGTCCAGCTTCGCGAAGGTCAGCAGGAGCTCCCGCAAGTACCTTCCGATACCCTGAAAGGCGGAGAGGGTCCAAAGCGGCGCAAGGTCTACGAATACTTGCGGGATGTTGCTGTGGGCTGTCTGTGGCCAAGCCGGTTTCGCCATCCCGCCACATGATAGGTGAAACCGGCCAAATCCTTTTGCCCAGCGTCCAACGCCTACTGCCGTTCGTGGTTGGCCAACTTCTTCTCCATGTCGCTCGTCAGGGTGTGGCTGGCGGGGATTAGCCGGCGAAGGAAAAAGGCGGCGAGGGTGAGGGAACCGTTGGCCAGGGTGGCCGGGTGTGGAAAGGCCTTAAGAGCCTCCACAAAGTGTCGCCATGCTGCTCTTCTCTGTTTTTTTTCGAGTAATTCACGCAAGGATGCAAGGGCGATCTCGGCTACCTTGCGGCGCCCCACCTTAACCCAACTCGGACCTTCTTTTGCCGGCAGGTATTGCAAGGACAAGGCAAGGGCCTTCCGCATGTCGGCGATGTTGGCAGCGTTCCGTACCAGCTTCGAGGTGTCGGAAGCCGGGTGCACGCGGTAAAGCACCAAGGGATTGGGGTCAAACCACACGGGGCCTGTGAGGGCCACCCGTTTCCACATGTCCCAGTCACAGCAGTGGGGAAGGTCGGGGTTGAATCCCCCAACTTTTTCGTAGACCTCCCTCTTGACCACAATGGCTGGTGCCCATACCCGGTTACTGATGGCAATGCGTGCCAGAAAATTAGGGTAGATGCCAGCCTCTTCCTGATCGAGATCGCTGACACCGAGCCAGTGTCCAGAGGAGTTCACGAAAATTGCCCGGCAGAAGGCCGCCACAATTTCCGGATGAGTGGCAATGGCTTGCTGCATAGCTTCGTAAAACCCGGGCCTCACCGCGTCGTCGCCGTGGAGGATGTGAACCCAGCGGCCTCGTGCCAGACGGATACAGGCGTTAAAGTTAGCAGGAGCACCGTGACGCGTGGAGTGGCGAACGTATTCCACCCTTCCAGGGGCAAGGCTTTTGATGATGGCTTCGGGATCGTCGTTGGAGAGGTCGTCCACTACCGCAATTTGCATTGCCTCAGGGCCGGGGTCCTGCGCAAGTACGCTACGCAAGGCTTCTTCTAGGTACCGGGCGCAGTTGTACACGGGGATCATCACGCTCCAGAAGGGGCGTGAGCCGGTGTCCGGAGCTGGAGGTATCGGCGGACCTAAGGTAGCCATAACCGGCGGCAAGATATCACCTCAAGAACGGGCTGTAGCCCCAACCATGAGCCCCTGGGCTATGGACTCGGCGATCCCCTGGAAGGTCCATCGGCCAAAACGCCCCGCGGGAATCACCCCGTTTTCCAAGAGCAGTTGTTGCGCCTCCTGGTTCCAGCGGGAGCCGGGCCAGCGCCAGGTATAGGCGGTGGGGATGGTGTTCCAGTGCACCGCCAAAGCTTCCTCCAGGTAGCCCAAGTCCACCACCTCCCGCACCATGGCCTGCGCGGCGGCCGCCAGCGTGTCTCCTTGCGGTAAGGCATCGGGAAGAAAGGAGCGCTCGATGTACATGCTTACCAACGGTGACTTGCTGCCCTTCGGCCGAAAGTGGGCTGCCACGTTGGTGTAAAAGCCGACACGGTGAAAGCCGGAGCGGGAGTTGGGGAAGTAAACCCAATGGTAGGGAGGACAGCGCTTGCCGGGAACGCCACCGACGTTGACGACCAAAACTGACGTGGCTGGGTCGGGCCGGCTGGAGGTGGCAAGGCCACTCATGGCCAAGGTCTTATCCAGGGGCAGCGTGCTAATCAAGTGTTCGTAGCCAATGATGGTCCTGTCTTCAAGATGAAGTGCCCGCTCGTGAAGGTCTATACGGCGAACTGGGGAGCCTGTTTGCAGGCGGCAAGCGCTGGCCAGGCTGCGAACCAAGTGGTCAAGCCCCTGTTCTGGATAGATAAACGTTTGGTTGTAGCCGACGGGCTCCGGCTGCCCAAAAGCACCGCGGATGACCGTGGGCACGTGAAGGGGCGTTTTGTACGGGTCCTGGGGGGCGACCGCCCGGTAAAGTCCAGCCGTGTAAAGCTCGTGAAAGGGGAAAAAGAACAGCTCACAGAGGGTTGGTCCAAACGCCTTTTCCAGCCACTGGGCCATGGTTTCGGCACCAGCCGCACTCCCTGGCTGGGCGACCATTTCCTCCAGCGCTCGGGCCGCCACCTCTTTGGGTAAGAACGCTAAATGATTTTGCAAGGGGAACGGGACGTAAAGGTCCCACTGGGGAAAATACACGGCGGAATTGCGGGTATAGCGTTGGCAGGGGGAAAGCCGGGAAATAAAACGCAAAACGGCGGGATCGCCGCCGAAAATCCAGTGTCCTCCCCCTCTTTCGAAGCGGAAAGCCGGTTCCTGATCAGGGGGGTGCGGGTAAACCCTGCCCGAACGAACACCCATGTAATAACTGGCGCAAATGCCCCCGGGTGTTTCCTCCGCCTCCAGGACCAGGCCCCCGGAAGCGATGCCGGCGGCCAGGCCTGTTACCCCACCTCCCAAAATCACCGTTTGTTCTTTACCCTTCAACCCCATTTTCCCTTCCAACCGGCTTTCTGGCCAAGAACTTCCAACCTACGGCGGCCATTGCCAGGGTTACCAAAGCTTCGCTGGAAACCACGGCCCAGGCCATGCCCTGGGCTTGCCAGCGGGGGACCAGAAGCCAGGCAAAAAGCACGTTGAAGGCCCCTGCTGCCACCGTGATGGCGGTAAAGGCTCGGTCCCGGCGGGCAGGGAGCAGCACGTGCACGCCCAAAACGTTACTGCACGCCACCAAAAAAACAATAGCGCTCAAAATTCTTAAGACCCCAGTGGCCGGCGAAAATCCGGGTCCGAAAAACAACCTTACGAGCCACGGTGCGGAAAACCACAACCCCAGAGTGAGGACGGCCCCCAGGGTGCCGTACAGCAAAAGCACCGTCCGTGCCTTGGTCCTGAGCTCGGCGGCCGAGCGCTGGGCGGCGTGGACCATTCGCGGAAAGATGGCCGTGGTCAGGGGGGAAACCAGGCGCAAGACCGCACGCACCACCTTGTCAGCCGCGGCAAAGTAACCTACGGCCTCCTTGCTCGCCAGCGTCCCCAAGAGGAAGGAGTTGCCGGTGGTGTAAAGGGCTATGCTCGCTTGCGAAAGGAAAAGCGCAGCCCCTTGGCGGGCGGTACTCAGGATGCCCGCACCGGTTGGCAAGGTGAAGGACAAGGAAAACCGCCGGAACGCCAAAAAAAGCGAGGCCAGGCTGCCGGCCACTGGTCCTGCTGCCAAAAGCACTGCGTAAACCTTGATGTCTTCTGGGGAGCGAACCAGCGCGAAGATCCCGACGATCACGCCAACATTGATCACGAGGTTAATGCGGGATAAAAGCCACATCTCTTCCAGAGCCAAGAACAGCCAGCTGGTACTGAGCGCGGTGGCAAAAGCGGTGGCGTAGAGGATGAAGATAATGAGCTGAGCTTCCCGGAAAGGCGCAAAAGCTAGGCAAAGGAAGAACACCACCGGTAGAAACGACGTGGCCAGCGCCAGCCGGAGAGCCACCGCGTTGGCAACGATTTGGCTTGTCTGGCGGCGGTCGTGGGCGCACTGGGCCACCGCCCGGGTGCCCGACAGAGCCAGGGCAAAGTCCACAATCACGTTCACGTAGCTCACGAAGGACTGGGCGAAGGCCACCAGGCCAAAGCCACGGGCGCCCAACACGCGCACCACGTAGGGAAGCGTGATGAGGGGGAAAAGGTAACTGGTGAAGGTATCGAGATAGAGGCCGGCGGTGTTTTTAAGGAAGGCGGAAGGGAGCTTCCAGGGCCAGCTGGGTTTTCCCACCACTGCCCCCGCGCCTCACGTTGTGCTGTGCTGCCAAGGGCCACCAGCGCGCATCGTGGGCTACCGCCCCTGGTGTTTCTTGGTGAGCTCTTGGATGTCCGCCTGCACCATGAGCCGCACAAGCTCCGGGAACGAGACCTTGGGCTGCCAGCCGAGCCTTTCCTTGGCCTTCCGGGGATCGGCTTGCAGGAGCTCCACCTCCGCAGGACGGAAGTAGCGGGGGTCCACCACCACCAGGACCTTGCCGGTTTTGCGGTCGAGCCCCTTTTCCTCCACGCCTTGGCCTTCCCACTGCAGCTCAATGCCAATTTCGCTAAAGGCGAGCTGGCAGAACTCGCGGACGGAGTGGGTTTCCCCTGTGCCCACCACATAGTCGTCCGGCTCCTGCTGCTGCAGGATCAACCACATGGCTTCCACGTAATCGCCGGCAAAACCCCAGTCCCTGCGGGCTTCGAGGTTGCCCAGGGCCAGGGGCTCTTCCCGCAGGCCGGTGGCAAACTCAGCCACCGCTTTGGTGATCTTGCGGGTCACGAAGTTTTCGCCCCGGCGGGGGGATTCGTGGTTGAAAAGGATGCCGTTGCAGGCAAAAAGGCCGTAGGCTTCGCGGTAGTTGACGGTGGCCCAGAAGGCAAAGAGCTTGGCCACGGCGTAAGGGGAGCGGGGGTGAAACGGCGTCTTTTCGCTTTGCGGTACCTCCTGGGCCTTGCCGAAGAGCTCGGAAGAGGACGCTTGATAAAAGCGGGCCTGGGGTGCCAGCTGGCGCACCGCTTCCAAGAGCCGCAGGGCACCCAGAGCCACCACGTCGGCGGTGTAGGTGGGCTGGTGGAACGAGATCCCCACGTGCGACTGAGCGGCAAGGTTGTAAACCTCATCCGGTTTGGTTTGCCGCACCGCCTCGTGCAGGGAGTCGGCGTCCGAGAGGTCACCGTAGTGCAGGAAGAAGCGCCGGCGAAAGCGGCCATCGGACCGCAGGTGGTCAATGCGGGCGCGGTTGAAGCTTGAGGACCGCCGCACTAAACCGTGAACCTCGTAGCCCTTGTCCAAAAGCAGCTCGGCCAGGTAAGACCCATCTTGCCCCGTAACGCCGGTAATCAGTGCTCGTTTCACGGCAGCATCTTAGCACTTTGGTTTTGGTGGCACGGGGTGGGATTTTTACAGGTGATGAGTGCTTGACATCTCTTTCACAAGATCTTAAATTGACAAACGGACAATGGAGGTGTGACATGGGCCACTGGACCAAGGCCTGGCGGATCCGGTATCAACACCAGCTGGATCCTGCTTTCCCAAAGAAGGTCATGGCCATACCCGAGGGGGAAGCGGTGGCGCGGTGTATCCAGTGTGGGACCTGCGCGGCAACCTGCCCGGTGAGCCACTACATGGACTACACCCCCCGGCGCATCGTGGCCATGACCCGGGCGGGGATGCGGGATGACGTGCTTTCCTGCTTCACGATCTGGTTGTGCGCTTCTTGCTACGCCTGCACGGTTGCCTGCCCGCAAAAGATCCCCATTACCGAGGTGATGTACGCGCTCAAGCGCATGGCCATCCACGAGGGGGTTTACCCCCGTCGGTTTCCGGTTCCCATCTTGGCTCGGGAGTTCTTCAAGGTGGTGGCCAAGAGGGGGCGTAACTCCGAGGGGGAAGTGACCCTGCGCATGTACCTGAAAGCCGGCCCCTGGCGGCACGTGGGTAAAGCCGGCCTTGGCCTCAAGCTTTTCCTCAAAGGTCGGCTGGGGATTGTGGCCGATAGCATCCGCAACCGCCGTCAGCTTTCCGCGTTGCTTTCCGGGCTGGAGTCCAGGTTAGCGGCCAGGGGAGGACCACCCGGACCGTTGCAGGCCCATACGCCGCCCGGAGTGGCCGTGTCAGCGGCTGGCGGAAAGGGAGGTGTGGCATGAGCTACCTCTACTACCCGGGGTGCTGTTGCGCGCTGAAGGCCACGGGGCGCGCTTACGAGGAGTCCCTGGAGGCCATCCTCCGGGTTGTGGGCGTCTTCTACCGCGAGGTGGAGGACTGGAACTGCTGCGGGGCCACCATGTACATGGCGGTGGACGAGGCCCGCTCCTGGGGTCTTTCCCTGCGCAACCTGGCGTTGGCCGAGGCCCAAGCGGGAAACGACCATGTGGACCTCATCACCCCTTGCCCGGCGTGTTATGTGGTCATGAAGAAGGCCCAAAAGGCGGTGGCCAACGGAGGAGAAGTGGCCGACGCGCTGCGCGGGGCCCTGAAGGATGCAGGTCTCACCTACCGGGGTTCGGTGCGGGTGCGACACCCTTTGGATGTGCTGGTCAACGATGTGGGTTTGGCGCGGATACACCAAGCGGTGAAGAAGCCCCTCACGGGCCTGCGTGTGGTGAGCTACTACGGTTGCCTTCTTACGCGCCCCTTTGCCACCTTCGATGACCCGGCAAACCCGCAGTCGCTGGACAGGCTTGTAGAGGCTTTGGGAGCCGAGCCGGTGGATTGGCCGCTGAAAACCCGCTGTTGCGGTGGGTCGCTTACCGGAACTGTGGAAGAGGTGGGCCTCCGGCTTTCCTACATCCTGCTCAAAGAAGCGCAGCACCGCAAGGCCGACGTGGTCATAACTGCCTGCCCGTTTTGCGAGTGCAACCTCGAGTGTTTCCAGCGCAAAGTCCGCGCGGAATACCCGGACCTGGCGGCCTTGCCAGCGGTGTTCTTCACCCAGCTGATAGGTGTGGCTTTTGGCCTGGAGCGCAAGGCTCTGGGCCTGCAGCGCATGCTGGTCCCGCTCGAGCCGGCCCTGGAGCGCCGGCTGGGAGGTGTCTATGCCTGATGGGTACCACGCTGGCAACGGCGGCCCCCGCATTGGGGTTTACGTGTGCCGCTGCGGCATCAACATTGCGTCCAAAGTGGATGTGGCCGAAGTGGTGGCCTTTGCCCAAACCCTGCCGGGGGTGGTGGTGGCCCGGGAGTACCCGTTCATGTGCTCGGATCCCGGTCAGGAGCTCATTCAAAAGGACATTGCCGAACTTGGGGTGAACCGGGTGGTGGTGGCGTCCTGCTCCCCGCTCATGCATGAGCCCACCTTCCGCGGGGCCACCGCCAAGGGCGGTGTAAACCCGTTCCTGTTTCAAATGGCCAACATTCGCGAGCAGGTGAGCTGGGTAACCTTGGACAAAGGGGCCGCCACCGAAAAGGCCAAGGCTCTGGTGGCGGGAGCGGTGAGCCGGGTTTGGCACCACGTGCCGCTGGAGCGCAAGCGGGTGGAAATCCGCCGGGACGTGCTGGTGGTGGGTGGTGGCATTGCCGGCATTCACGCGGCCCTCACCGCCGCCGATTCAGGGAAAACTGTGTACCTGGTGGAGCGGGAGCCCTCCATTGGTGGGCACATGGCCATGTTTGACAAGACCTTCCCCACCCTGGACTGCGCCGCCTGCATCCTCACCCCCAAGATGACCGCGGTGGCTTCCCACCCCAACATCAAGCTCCTGTCTTACAGCGAGGTGGAAAAGGTAGACGGTTTTGTGGGCAACTTCACGGTGACCGTGCGCCGCAAGGCCCGCTACGTGGATGTGGAGGAATGCACCGGCTGCGGCGAGTGCGAAAAGGTATGCCCGGTGGAGGTGCCCTCGGAGTTTAACCAGGGGCTTTCCACCCGCAAGGCCATTTACCGACCTTTCCCGCAGGCGGTCCCCGGGGCTTATACCATTTCCCGCCGCGGCATCCCCCCCTGCCAGGCCGGCTGCCCCCTGCACCAGGCGGCCCAGGCGTACGTGGCGCTCATTGCCCAGGGGCGCTTCGATGAGGCCTTGAAGGTCATTTTGCGGGACAACCCGCTGCCGGCCATTTGCGGCCGGGTGTGCACCCACCCCTGCATGACCCACTGCACCCGCTGCGGGGTGGATGAACCGGTGAGCCTGCCGGCCTTGAAGCGGTTCGTGGTGGACCAGGCGGGGGACTACGACTTTCCCAGGCCCGAGAAGGAGCTGCCGCAACGGGTGGCCATCGTGGGCTCGGGGCCGGCGGGCTTGGCGTGCGCTTTTGAGCTGCGCCAGCGGGGGTACCAGGTGACGGTGTTTGAAAAGTCCTCGCTGCCGGGCGGCATGCTCACCCTGGGGATCCCCGCTTTCCGCTTGCCGCGCGAGGTCATTGCTGCCGACATGCGGCGCTTTGAGCGTCTGGGGGTGGAGTTCCGGTTGGGTGTGGAGGTGGGCAAGCACATCACGGTGGAGGAGCTCCGCCGGCAGTTTGCTGCGGTTTTTGTGGGCATTGGTGCCCACCGGGAGCGCAAGCTCAGCGTCCCCGGCGAAGACCTCCCCGGGGTTTTCCCCGGTGTGGATTTCCTCCGCCGCGTGAACCTCGGGGAAAGCGTCAGGCTTTCCGGCCATGTGGTGGTGGTGGGTGGCGGCAACTCGGCGCTGGATGCGGCCCGCACGGCGCTTCGCTGCGGCGCCGAAACCGTAACCGTTGCCTACCGCCGCACCCGCAACGAAATGCCGGCCGATCCCGCGGAAATAGAGGCCGCGGAAGCTGAGGGGGTGAAGTTCGAGTTCTTGGTGGCGCCGGTGGCTTTCGTGGGGCCAGACCCCCTCTCGGCCGTCAGGCTCCAGCGCATGCAGCTGGGAGAACCCGACAGCTCCGGGCGCCCGCGGCCGGTCCCCATTCCCGGCTCGGAGTTTGAAATGCCGGCGGATGCGGTGATCGTCACCGTGGGCCAGGAAGCGGAAGCGGAAAAGCTGGGATTGCCCACCGAGCGGTGGGGAACTTTGCGCGTCGATGCGGATACCCTCGAAACCCCCATCCCCGGCGTTTTTGCCGGCGGCGACTGCGTCACCGGTCCCGATGTGGTGGTCACCGCCATGGCTGCCGGCAAGAAAGCCGCCGAGTCCATCCACCGCTTCATCCAAGGCCTGGATTTGCGTGCAGGACGCGAGCGGGAAGTTCACGTGGTGCAGGCCTGGGAGGTGGACACTGAGGGGCTTCCGGTCAAACCGCGCGTGCCGGTGCCGGAAATCCCGCTGGCCGAGCGCCGCTCCTTCCGGGAGGTGCACACTGGCTACACCCGCGAGCAAGCCATGGAGGAAGCCAAGCGCTGCCTGGCCTGCGGCATTTGCTGTGACTGCCAGCTTTGCGCCACCGTTTGCGAACGCAGGGCCATCCACTACGACGACAAAGACGAGCTCATCGAGCTGCCGGTGGGGGCCATCATTGTGGCCACCGGCTTTGCCCCCTTCGACCCCAGGCGCATCCCCGAGTACGGCTACGGCCGCTACCCCAACGTCTTTACCAGCCTGGAGGTGGAGCGGCTGGTCAACGCTTCCGGGCCCACCGGCGGAGAGGTGCGGCTGCGGGATGGGCGCATCCCCAAGTCGGTGGGGATCATTCACTGTGTGGGCTCCAGGGATCAGCGTTACCACAAGTACTGTTCCCGGGTTTGCTGCATGTACTCCCTGAAGCTGGCCCACTTAATCCACGAGCGCACCGGCGCCGAGGTTTACAACTTCTACATTGACATGCGCACCCCCGGCAAAGGCTATGAGGAGTTTTACCTGCGGCTCATGGAGGAAGGGGTGCACTGCATCCGCGGGCGGGTGGCAGAGGTCACCGACTGGGCCATGAGCCCGGAAGAGGAAGGCAAGCTGGTGTTGCGGGTGGAGGACACCAACATTGGCGTGGTGCGCCGCATCCCTGTGGACATGGTGGTGCTTTCGGTGGCTTTGGAGGCCAGGCCCGACGCCGAGGAGGTGCGGCGCAAGTTCAACATGTCCTGTTCCGCCGAAGGCTGGTTCCTGGAGCGGCACCCCAAGCTGGCGCCGGTGGCCACCTTCACCGACGGGGTTTGGGTCGCCGGCGCGTGCCAGGGTCCCAAGGACATCCCCGACACCGTAGCGCAAGCGGGAGCGGCGGCGGGGGAAGCGCTGGCGCTTCTGGATCGCGGCTATGTCGAGCTGGAGCCCAACGTGGCCTGGATTGACGAAGAAGCGTGCTCGGGCTGCAAGACCTGCGTGCCCCTTTGCCCCTACTCCGCCATTACCTTGGATGGGGAAAAGGGCAAGTCCCGCATTAACGAAGCCCTGTGCAAGGGCTGCGGCACCTGTGTGGCAGCCTGTCCTTCCGGAGCTGCCCAGCAGCAGCTCTTTACCGATCGGCAAATCCTTGCCGAGATAAAGGGGATTTTGGCCTATGTTTAGCTTTGAACCCCGCATCGTGGCGTTCTTTTGCAACTGGTGCACCTACACCGCTTCGGACCTGGCGGGTACCGCCCGCATGACCTACGCCCCCAACGTTCGGGTGGTGCGGGTCATGTGCTCGGGAAGGGTGGATCCCCAGTTCGTCTTGGCGGCCTTCCGGGAAGGCGCCGACGGCGTGCTCATCGGCGGCTGCCACCCCGGGGATTGCCACTACCAGGAGGGCAACTACAAGTGCCTGCGGCGCTTTCACGCTCTGCGGAAGCTCCTTTCGCAATTCGGCATTGCCCCCGAGCGCTTGCGGCTGGAGTGGATTTCCGCTTCCGAAGGGGAAAAGGTGCAGCGGGTCATTAACGAAATGGTGGAGGAGGTGAGAAAGCTCGGGCCGCTGCCGCCGCTGGTGCCGGAAGAAACAAGGGAGGCTGCGGCAGCAGGAGGTGGGGTATGAGCAAACCCAAAGTGGCCTTTTACTGGTGCGCCTCCTGTGGGGGGTGCGAAGAAGCGGTGGTGGATTTGGCCGAAGGCATCCTGCCGGTGGTGGAAGCGGTGGACATCGTCTTCTGGCCGGTGGCCCTGGACTTCAAGCGCGCCGATGTGGAAGCCATGGAAGACGGGGCCATTACCGCCTGCTTTGTCAACGGCGCCATTCGCACCTCGGAGCAGGAAGAAATGGCGCACCTCCTGCGGAAGAAAAGCCAGCTTTTAATTGCCTTTGGCGCCTGCGCCCATTTGGGCGGCATCCCCGGCCTTGCCAACCTCTTCGGCCGGGAGGAAATCCTCCGCTGGGTGTACGAGCAAGCCCCCAGCGTTGCCAACGGCAGCACCTACCCCCAGGAACGCTTCCCGGCGCCGGAAGGGGAGCTGGAGCTACCCAGCTTCTCCCCGCAGGTGCGGGCGCTCAACCAGGTGGTGCCGGTGGACTATGTCCTGCCCGGCTGCCCGCCGCCGGTGGAGCTCATCGTGCAAGCGGTGACCGCCATCTTGAAAGGGGAACTGCCGCCCAAGGGCACGGTTTTGGCACCGGATGTGGCCTTGTGTGACTCCTGCCCGCGCAAGGAATCCAAGCCGGAAAAACTGGAGCTATCGCAGCTCACCCGACCCCATCAGGTTCTCATTGACCAGGAAAAGTGCTTGCTGGCGCAGGGTCTTGTTTGCATGGGGCCGGCCACCCGCAGCGGCTGTGGCGCCGCCTGCATTGCCGGCAACATGCCCTGTACCGGCTGTCTTGGCCCCACCAGCAGGGTGATGGATCAGGGGGCCAAGGCCTTGGCCGGCCTGGCTTCGCTTCTGGACGCCAAAGACGAAGCGCAGGTGCTTGCCATTCTGGAAGGTTTGCCCGATCCGGCGGGGGTCTTTTACCGCTACAGCGTTCCCGCTTCCCTGTTGGCCCGGGCCCGGGGGGAGGTGAAGCATGAGCCGCACGGTCGTCATTGATCCCATTACCCGCTTGGAGGGCCACGGCAAGATTGCCGTGTTCCTCAACGAGCAAGGCAACGTGGACAGGGCGTACTTTCAGGTCCCGGAGCTGCGGGGCTTTGAAAAGTTTGCGGTGGGTCGCCCCGCCGAAGACATGCCGCAAATTACCTCCCGTATTTGCGGCGTTTGCCCCACCGCGCACCACATGGCCTCCACCAAGGCCCTGGATGCCCTGTATCAGGTGGAACCTCCTTCAGCGGCCAAGAAGATTCGGGAGCTGGTGTACGCCACCTTTTTTGTGGAAGACCACGCCCTGCACTTTTACTTCCTGGGCGGACCTGATTTTGTGGTGGGGCCGCAAGCTCCCAAGGGGGAGCGCAATATCCTGGGGGTTTTTGGGAAAGTGGGCCTGGAAGTTGGCAAGGAAGTCATTGGCCTGCGCCGGGAAATGCGGGAGCTCATCACCCGCGCTGCCGGCAAGGTCATCCACCCGGTTTTTGGCTTGCCTGGTGGCATTGCCAAGCCCTTGACCCAAGAGGACGTGGAGGCCTTCCGCAAAGGGGCCGCCCACGCCGTGGAGTTTGCCAAGTTTTCCTTGAAGGTCTTTGCCGATGTGGTGTTGGCCAACCAAGCTTACGTGGACTGGATTACCTCCGACATCTACACCCACAAAACCTACTACCTGGGCCTGGTGGACGAGCAAAAGAAGGTGAACTTTTACGACGGCAAGCTGCGGGTGGTGGACCCTGCGGGCCGAGAAGCCGCGCTCTTCCCGGTTTCGGAGTACCTGGACTACATCGGCGAGCACGTGGAGCCGTGGAGCTACATCAAGTTCTGCTACCTGAAAAAGGTAGGCTGGAAGGGCTTTGTGGACGGTACCGACTCCGGCGTGTACAGCGTTGCTCCACTGGCGCGCCTCAACGCCGCTGAAGGCATGGCCACCCCCGCTGCCCAGGAGGAGTACGAGCGCTTTTACGCCACCCTGGGCGGCAAACCCGTGCACTTCACCTTGGCCAACCACTGGGCCCGCCTCATCGAGCTGCTTTACGCTGCCGAGCGCATGGCGGAGCTGGCCGCCGATCCCGAAATCCTGGACCCCCACGTGCGCACCCTGCCTTCAGCCACCCCTGCGGAAGGCGTGGGGGTGGTGGAAGCGCCGCGCGGCACCCTCATCCATCACTACCGCACCGACGAGCGCGGCATCATCACCGCTGCCAACCTCATCGTGGCCACCCAGAACAACGCCGCCCGCATTGCCATGTCGGTGGATAAGGCGGCCAAAGGACTCATCAAAAACGGGGAAGTGAACGACGGGCTCTTGAACATGGTGGAAATGGCCTTTCGGGCCTACGACCCCTGCCACGGCTGCGCCACCCACGCGTTGCCCGGCTCCATGCCCCTCATTGTCCGCCTTTACAACCCCCAGGGCCAGCTGCTGCGGGAGATCCGCCGGGATGGCTGAAAAGCCGGTGCTGGTTTTAGCTCTTGGCAACGACCTCATTGCCGACGACGGGTTGGGTCCGGCGGCAGCTGCTCTTCTGGCGCCACACCTCTCCCCCCAGGTGGAGCTTAAAGCGAGCGCTGCCGCCGGCATGGAGCTCTTAGAAGAGCTGGTGGGCTTTGAAGCCGCCATCATCATTGACGCCGTAAAAACCGGCGCCGCCCCAGCCGGCACCATCTTCCGCTACCGGCCGGAAGACCTTTCGCCCGTGGCGGCCCCCTCGGCGCACTGGGCCGGCTTGCCGGAAGCGCAAGCGGTAGCCCACCACCTGGGCTTGCCCTTCCCCCGGGAGGTGGTCATTTTCGCTGTGGAAGCTCAGGACCTCACCACCATCGGCCACCCTTTAAGCCCCCCAGTTCAGCAGTCCCTGCCCGCCCTGGTAAAACAGGTGCTGCGGGAACTGGGAAGCTCAGGCGTTCGGTTAGGGCCCAGTGCGAAGAGTGACGGCTCCCGGCTTTGTGGTTCCGCGGGTGGCGAGGTGTTTAGCGGCTTTCCCCGGCGGGCCTGACTGAAACGGGACTTGCGCCTTCGCCTGCCGTAGCGGAAAAGCTAAGGCCACGGCCGCTTGCACGAACGCAGACGGCCGCCACCTGGGGCTGTGGGGGCCCCCGGCATTCCTTTCCTGAAGCGCTGGCTACGGGGTGTGGGCTTGGGCGGACTGGGGTTTTTGCGGGGTGGGGTCTTTGCGGACCGCCACCATGGCGGAGACCATCACCCGTTTGCCGCTTTTCAGGGCTCCCACCAGCTTTACCTCCACAAACACCGGTTCCCCCTAGGGGCCAACGGAAGGTGAGCTTTGCAGGGCTTGGGCTTGGCGCTCCTGGAGCAGCTTTTCGGCAGTGCGGAGGATGTAGTCGGCGACATTTTGAGCGCGCAGGGTAAGTTCCAGGTAGGGGCCCACGAAGGTGTACTGCTGACAGGGATGGGGGTGGGGAAAGGCCGCTTGCGCGGGGTCCACGTTCCAGGGTGGGCAGCCCTGGCGCCACTCCTCGCGGACCCAAACGCCGTTCACCCACTGGTTGGCTGCTTCCAGCTCGGGCCAACGGCGGTTTGGCCACTTTTTCTTGAAGGCCAGCGGTTTGCCGTTGAAATCCAGGTGGAAGCTGGAGACGTTGTAGTCATCGGCGGTGAGGCGGACCCGCCCGATGCCTATGGCGGGGCCACTGACGAACACCCGGAGCTCTCCAAGCCCTTGAGCGTTTTTGAGCTGGGAGAGGCTCAAAAGCCCGGGATGAAACACCCCCAGGGCGGGGTGACCAAACGGATACGGTTCGTCTTTGTCAATTTCCTTCCAGAGCTCGTACTTGCCGTTGGTGAGCTTGTAAACGCGGATGGGCATGTCTTCTTCCACGCAGCCGCGACAAGGGGGACCTTTGGTGCCGCTGTACTTTTCCCAGCTCCCGTCTTTTGCCTCATCCCAATCCCGCATGTTGGGGTAGACCACCACCTCCGCCAGGTTGTCCCCATCCACGTCGTCCAGGGCCACTTTGTTCAAATAGGAGTAGAGCTTCGAGACAATGAGTTCGGTATGCTTTGAACACTCTCGGCAAGCTTCAATGGGAATTTTTTCCACCGGGGATATAAGCTCCGGCTTGCCGTTGCGGAAAGCGTAAATGAAGAGCTCAAAGGAACCTTCCTGGGGTTCGCCGCCAGAGCTTATGAGCACCTCGGGAATACCATCGAGGTCGAGATCACCCTGGCTGAGAAAGGTGGCATACGGCGATCCTCCGAAATACACGCTGTGCAGCACGTAGCCCGAATCCTGGACCTTTTCCCAGTGAGCTCCCTGGTCTCCACTGCGAATGAGGACCCATTCCTCCTGGTAATACAAAAGCACGTAGCGTTCTTTGGGCTCCCAGGGGCCTCGCAGTTCCAAAAAAGCGCCTTCACCGACGGATAGCAACGCGGCGTGCGGCCTTTCCGGGTCAATTAGCGGTCCGGGCTCATCGCCGTCTGGATAGGGGATACCGTGAAAGACCTGAACAAAGCTGCCGCAGCAGAAAGGCGGACTGCCCATGATCTCTTCGCTAAAGTACTGCGGTGGGGCAAACCGGCGCATGAGCTGAATGGCCTCTTCCACGGTAAGGCGGGTCTGGGTGGAAGCGCTGGTTGCAAGCACGAGCGAAAGGGTGAAGAAAAGCCTTTTCATTGCCTCCTCCTTAAAGCGGCGGGTAGTTGGGAACCCAAGCCCAAACGGCCGCAGCGTAGTTGAGGTTCGGGTTCTTGGGGTCCCCACTGTTGTAAGACCCCAGACCCTTCTTCAGGGCCTGGACCCATTGTTCACGGTTTTCGATGCTTGGCGAATTTCTAAAGCTTTCGCTGCGCACCAGGGAAGCCCGGTAGCCGACGCCAAGGTTCAGGTTGGTTTCCGGGTCGAAAAGCAAGTAAGGATGGCGCACGCAGGGATCCTCGTCTTTTTTCCACGCCATCAGTTGCACCGCTGTGGTGTAGCGGATATGCAGCAAACCGTAGCTGGAAGCCAGAGCGGTTTGGCCGAACCAGCGTTTTCCCTGGTTTAAGAGCCACTGGGCCTCGCCGGAAGAGGTGCACTCGGAAGCCCCTTCGGCTCCGCAGAAAAAGCGGCCGCTGCAGGGCTCGTAGGACATAAGTCCTCCCTCCCGGCTCGACCACCACCGATCCCTCCGGCCGCAGGGGCCAGGCATGGCCTCCTGGGGGCGATCGGGACAGCCCTCGCTGCCGTTTCTGGCTTTCCAGGGCGGTGAGCAGGGGACCCACCCGTCGTTGGCCTCCACGTACTGGAAGAGCGTGGGGTCGTTGCCCTTTTCCGGGGGCACCGGGGTGCACTCCCAGGGACGATCATCGAACATGGTGAGCGTATAGTACATGGCCCGGGGGGCCACATCAGCTCCCACAAGACAACCACCATCGGGGAAACGAAAAGGTGCTAAGTCACGCTGCTTCAATAGGCTGCTCCCCCAGAGCTCCTTTTTATCCACGGTCCGGGCTTCGTAGCGGAAGCTTTCAGGATCAAAACGGCCTACGGTTTCGTGGTGAACCTGGGCTTTTATGACCTGCGGGGGAATTCCAAACCGATGAGCAACCTCGCCCATGATGCTATCGAATTGGTTGTGATCAATTCCCAGAAAAGTCGGGTGAATGACGTCAATGTCTAAGACCAGAGGCTCCACCTGTTGGCCCTGGTTTTCCGGGACCGTGACCTTGAGCTTGGCGTGGCCCAGGTGCACGGTTTGCAGGCGACCCGAGTGGGCCACCCGCTGGGTGAGGTTGTCTCCGTAGAGAAACAGCGGGTGGTCGGGGTAAATGGCTTTTTCCATGTCCACGCCCTGCGCCACCGAAAGCTCCTGAAGCTCCCACCTGGCCTCCACTTGATTGTCGCATTGGCGCTCGTTTTCCTTACACAGGTACGCCGCAAAGCCAGGGGATTCGCCCAAGTTCACGAGCAGTTCGACGGGGCTATCAATCCACGCCACGTTGACCGGATCGTCTGGGTTGGGCCTTTCTGGGTCTTTCACCCACTTCACCACCAGCTTCTTCTTATCTTCCCGGCAGCGACTGCAGGAGTCAGTGCTTTGCTCGTGAGCCGTTAACCCGACGCTTTGTTGGCCCGTCTCCCAAAGCGGGCAGTAGGTGCCAACCAGCTCGTCAGGCATCACGCGGCGAATCACTCGCGGTGGGCCCGAAGTTCTTTCGATGTTGACATAAAGATTTCCCCAGGAATCGGTGGTCAAGCCGGAAATCACGGAATCGTTTGGGCCCCTGGGAATTTGTGCAACAACCGACATGTCGGAGAGGTCATAAATGGTCCAGACCTGATCGTAGTCCCAGCAACTCCACGCGAAGATGAACGACGGGATACCATAAAACTTGCCGCGACAGTCGCCTGCAATATACCATGTGGCGGCGTTACCGGTGGTGTCTTCGACGCAAATTTGCGGAAGCTCTTGGCTTGTAACTGCGCCATTTGGTGAAATGCGGTAAAGACGCGAGTAGAGCGGAGCGTCGTAGGCGGGGTACTCTTGCCACTTATAGACGAAGGCTACGCTCCCATCACCTGCCGTGCGGACGCACAGGTTATCGTTCCAAGCGCCGTAGCTCGGCAGGGTTTCAGGCTGGGGAAGGAGGGCTGAGGGGTGCGCAGGATCAAGCACCAAGTCCTCGCCGGGTTTTACGCGCCACACGTCAAAGGCAAGAGTTGCGCCAATCCAACCCTTGCCAACCACGTAAAGGTTGCCCTGGGGGTCGAATGTGAAGCTTTGCGGCCACCACTGGCAGGGGCTCTGGCAACGCCAGACCACTTGGCCGCCCGGAAAGCTTTGCAAAACGACACCTGGCTCCGGGTACCGTTGATAGAGATAAGCCACCACGCGTCGGTTTGCCGGATCCCAGGCCATGTTGCCACGGTAGAGTTTGACGCAGGCAAATACGCTCTCTTTTGTTCCGTCGTGAAAAATGCGAACCAGGGATGAGTAGTCGGAAATTTCCCCACCAACTCCGTAGTCCTCTAAGGCCATCACTGAGGATCGGTCGCCAGGTAAGAGCATGTTATAAAACATGGCCCAACTCTGGAGGGCCATTTCCCGCCAAATCACCAAAATCGGCAAGCTGTTGCTGAGCTCTACTGCGACGCCCCCAGCGACCTCGCAGTTCCGCAGCACCGCCACCTTTCCGGAGCGAGCGTCTTGGGGCACTACCACCCGGATAGTATCCGGTGAAGCGGCCTGCGGCTGCGCCTCCAGGTCCGGGGAGAACTTTACCTTCGCCGTGCACCCGGGTCCGGTGAAATGCTGCCCGGTGAGGGTGATTTCATCGCCGGGCGCCGGCCGATCCGGCCAAACGAAAAGCAGCTCGGGGGCGGGGAGGCTTTGTGCCCAGGCGGGAGCCCACCCTGCCGTTAGTCCTACCAACAGTAACGACCGGAAGCCATAACCGCAAAGCCTTCGAACGCGGCACCTGCGTGTTTCGACCACAGACGTCCTCCTTGCGCACGATTCTGAAAAAAAAAAAAAAGACTGCTGTCAAGATGGAAGCTCAGGGAACCGTCTATTGAGGAAGAGTGTCCAGCGAAGCCAGGGTTTGGCCGCACCGCGAAATCATGAGGCGCCATAGGATCGCGCTATGGCTTTATAAACCGTTGCCGGGGTTACGTCCGGGCGAAAGTTATGAAGTCTCTCAGGGCGATCAGCAAGGGTAGGTCCGGAGGAACGATTAGCCCGTCATTGAGATCGGCGCGCTGCCTGCGTTACGGTGGCGGTTGTCTTGTAATGCAGTTTGGTTCACTGAGCGAGAGGCTCAGTCGGGTCGAGGAGGAGCTGAGGTTTTTGGACCAAAAGTGGGAGGCGAGGCTCACCGGTCTGGAGGAGCGGTGGGAAAGCCGGCTGAGCGCTTTGGAAGTGCGCTTGGAGAAGCGGTGTGAGGAGCTGCGGGCTGATCTCAAGCACCTGGATCACCGCTGGGAAACCCGCTTTCACCACCAGCAGGTGTTTTGGGAGCAGAGGTTCAACCAGCAGCAGGCCTTTTGGGAACAGCGGTTTATAGAGCTCGGCACGCGACTGTGGCGGCTGGTGGGCCTCCAGTTCACCATCCTCCTGGCCATCCTGGCGTTGCTTGTAGAGTAGGTTAAGTCTTCTGGGGTTTTGCCGTTGCGTGAATAAGAGTTGCCTTCCGGGCGAGGAATTGTCGTGGTCCCAGGAGCTAGGCCTAGCTGGCGTTCGGGGGGGCGCGCAGGTAAACTCAACGCATGTCTTTTGGAAGCAGCTTGCCGCCCCATCCGGATTTGCAGCGGTACTACCGAGCGGGGGAGAAGCAGCAGTTTGTGCGGCAGATTTTTGATGCTTCGGCGCCGGACTACGAGCGGGTGGAAAAGCTCATGAGCCTGGGCACCGGGGCTTGGTACCGGCGGCGGGCGTTGCGGCGGCATGGGCTTCCCTGTGGCCAGCGGGTGTTGGACGTGGCCATTGGCACCGGTTTGGTGGCGCGAGAAATCCTGCGCCTGGCTCAAGATGGGATTTTTTTGGTAGGCCTGGACCCGTCGGTGGGCATGCTCCATGAAGCCCGAAAACGCGGGCGGCTTTCGGTGGTGGCCGGGTTTGGCGAGAAGATGCCCTTCCCGGAGGCAACGTTTGATTGCCTCACCATGGGTTATGCCCTTCGCCATTTGCCGGACCTGCTGGTGGCGTTTCGGGAGTTCCAGCGCGTTTTGCGTCCCGGCGGCAAGCTTTTGATCCTGGAAATTACGCCCCCACGCCGAGGCTTGGGCAAGGCTCTACTGAAAGCGTACATCCGCAGCCTCACGGCGACCGCCGCCTGGCTTGTAACCCGCCACCGCACCACCGCCGAGCTCTGGCGCTACTTCTGGGACACGATGGAAGCCTGCGTGCCGCCGGAAAAGGTCATGGCCGCGCTTTCCGACGTGGGTTTTGCGCAGGTTTCGCGCTTTCTGGAGCTGGGGATTTTTTCCGAATACACCGCGCAAAAGCCGGGCTAGATCGCCATCGCTTTAGTTTCGCTGGCGCTTCTCCTCCGTGCCCACCACCAGCGCCAGCTCAGCCCCTAAAAGGAACACCAGCCAGGAAAGCATGAGCGAAACCAGGAAAAGCAGGAGCAAGCTCAAAGGTCCGTAAATGAGGTCCAGCTGCGGGAGGAGGCGCCAGTAAAGGGTTACACCGCGGGAAATAAGCATCAGAAAAAGCGAGGAAAATCCAGCTCCCAGGGCTGCCGCCAGCCATGTGGGCCGGCGTGGGGGAATGAGGCGGTAAACCAAAAGCAACGCCACGGGACCCCCCAAGTGCCGCACCAGTCCCCGCACCAGAGCATGCAGCGTGGGATGGGCGTGGGTAGAGAAAAGCGTGGGTAAAGCCAAGAAGCCGGCAAATACCAGGGGGCCTACAAGCAGCAGGGTGAGAAACGACGTCAGTCGAAAAAGCCGGCGGCGGGATCCACCCGCCATGGCCACCAGCACCGAATCCACCTGCCAAAACGCGTTGAGGGCGGCCGCCACGGAAAACACAACACCTGCGGCACCAAGGCCGGCGGCCCGTTTGGTGAGCGTGGCGAGCGTAGCCTGCACCTGCTGGGGGGAAAAGGGGAACAGCTCGGAAAGCCGGGTCAAAACCTGTTCGGCCCGCGCGGGATCAACCTGAGCGGTGACCACGAACACCACGGTAAAAAGCGGCACCACCGATAAAAGCGTCGAGTACGCCAGAGCCGCAGCGTGGAGGGCGAGCCTGTGCTCAGAGCTGCGGCGGGCGAGCCTGCGGAACAAAGCCCAGAGCCGTTGGGCTCCCCCTTTTACAAGCTCACCTGCTCGCCGTACTGGGGAAGGTGGCAGGGCCATCCCAGCTCCTTTTGGATGAGCTCGGCAAACTGCTGTGAAGCCTCAGGCTCACCGTGGGTGACGAAAACCTGCTTCGGCGCTTGCTCCGCCTGCCTCATCCACACCAGAAGCTCTTCCCGGTCAGCGTGGGCTGAGAGGCTACTGATATGGGCTACCTGGGCGCCCACGGGGACGTGTTCGCCGAAGATCTTGACGGTGGGCTCGCCATCCAGAATCTTGCGGCCACGCGTTCCCTGGGCTTGAAAGCCCACGAACAGGACGGTGTTTTGCGGGTGGGGAAGGCGGTGGCGGAGATGGTGGAGGATGCGGCCGCCGGTGGCCATCCCCGAGGCGGAAATAATCACCGCCGGCCCGGGGAGGGCGTTGATGGCTTTGGATTCGCTCACCGTGGTGACGATGCGCAGGTTTGAAGGCAAAAAGGGCTCGTCCTCGCGTTCTACAAAGCGGGTTTCCGGATCGTGTTCGGAAAGCGCTTGGCGGTAAATGGCGGTGGCCTCCCGGGCCATGGGGGAGTCCAGAAAAACCGGAGGCAAAGCGAGGTCGCCGTCGTCTTCCAGCTCCCGCAGGTAGTAAAGGATCTCCTGGGTTCTGCCCACGGCAAAGGCGGGGATGAGCACCACCCCCCCGCGCTGGGCGGTGCTGGTAATGACCTCCGCTAGTTGCTCCCGGGGGTCGCCGGCGTCGTGCACGCGGTCGCCGTAGGTGGACTCCACCACCAGGTACGTGGCTCCCGGGAAGGGTTCCGGGGGCATGAGGATGGGTACCGCGTAGCGACCCACATCCCCGGAAAAGAAAAGGCTGGTGGGCTCTCCCCCTCGCCCCTTAAAGCGCAGTTCCACCGCTGCAGCTCCCAGGATGTGCCCCTGGCGATGGAAGGTAAAGGTACAGCCGGGGTGAAGGGTGAACGGCTGGTCAAAGGGGACTGCGTGCAAAAGACCTAAGGCCTGCGAAGCATTGTCGGTATCGAACAAGGGGAGGGCCGGGGAGTGCTTGGTGGAGCCCACCTTGTTGGCGTAGCGGGCTTCTTCCTCCTGCAGATGGGCGGCATCGGGAAGCAGCACCGATAGGAGCCGCTTGGTGGAAGGGGTGACGTACACCCGGCCGTGGAACCCTTCTCGAACCAGCCGCGGGAGGTATCCCGTGTGGTCAATGTGGGCGTGGGTGAGGATTACCGCCTCAATGCTTTCAGCTTCCACGGGAAAAGGCTGCCAGTTGCGCAGCCGCAGCTCCTTTTCCCCCTGAAACAGCCCGGCATCCACCAGGTAACGGTGGCCGTGGATTTCCAAAAGGTACCGCGATCCAGTTACGGTGCCCGTAGCTCCCAAAAAGGTTAGGCTCGCCATGGTTGCAGTCTAGCCCAAGTCAACTTAGGCGGAGGTTGTTGGGAAACAACATTCCACAGAGGTGGCTGCTGTTCCCCTTGGGGATCCGAGAACCCATGGTGACGAAAAAGAAGCGGGCCGGTCCGGCCCGCTGCTTCTGTTGCCGAGAAATGTGCTAAGGAGCTTTTCAGGACCTGGCTTTGCGCAAAAGCTCGCTGACGAAGTTCCAGTTCACCACGTTCCACCAGGCTTGCACGTACTCGTTGCGGCGGTTCTGGTACTTCAGGTAGTAGGCGTGTTCCCACACGTCCACCCCCAGAATGGGCTTGTCGCCGTCGGTGAGCGGGGAATCCTGGTTGGCTGTGGAGTACACCTCCAAAGCCCCGGAGGGTTTGACCACCAGCCACGCCCAGCCGGAGCCAAAGCGCCCCATGGCGGCAGCGGTGAACTTTTCCTTGAAGGACTCAAAGCTCCCAAAGGCGCTGGCAATGGCCTGGGCCAGCTCGCCCTGGGGGGTACCGCCGGCGTTGGGGGCCATCATTTGCCAGAACAGCGAGTGGTTGAGATGGCCACCCCCGTGGTTGCGCACCGCGGTGCGGATGGCCTCCGGCACCTGCGACAACTTGGCGATGAGCTCCTCCAGGGACCAGCTTTCCACCGGCGAGCCAGTTACCGCCTTGTTGAGGTTGTCCACGTACGCCTGATGATGCTTGGTGTGGTGGATTTGCATGGTTTGGGTGTCAATGTAGGGCTCCAGAGCATCATAAGCGTAGGGTAACGGGGGGAGTTGATGCACGCTCATAACAAAACCTCCTTTTGGTTTTTGGCGGTCGTCTTGCGCCGCCTCAAACCTCTAAACCTCATCCGCCCAAATTGTATTCCCGAACCGGGTTGAAATTTTCGTGGACAGGGCCTAGTTTGTTGTCATCAGGAAGCGCAGACTTCCGGGAGGTCGCCCATGGCAGAGAGGCGAAGTGCCCAAAGACTCACACCAGCTACCGAGCTCTCCGCTCGCGTGCGGGCGTTCCTTCCCGCCCGGGTGGTGGACGTTTCCCGCACGGGGATTCAGCTGGAGCTTTCCAGCTTGCTGCGCATTGGGGTTTCCTGCGACGTCAAGCTGACGTTGGAAGGCGCCGAGCTGCGCTGGCCGGCCACCGTACGCCGCTGCCGCGCCACCCAGTTCGGTGTGGACGAACGCGGGCAAAAGGTGCTCTTTTACCGTGCCGGTTTGGAGTTTGCCAGCATGACCGACGAGGAGTGGGCGCGCTTGGAGCGGTTCCTTACCAAGGCTTCTTCGGAAGGGACGGGCTTGGAGCTGGACCACCGCGATGTGCTGGAGACCCAACCCAAAAGCGAGCAGGAGAACGCGGCCCGGCGCACCGGTCCCATCAAGGTGAAGGTGGATACCTCGCGGTTTCGCACCTAGCCTTTGGCCTTGACCGCTTCCACCGCACCCCGCACTTTGGGTGCTAGCCGAAAGACCTCCTGCCGCAGCGCGTCCTCGTCCACCGTGAGCACCCTCCGGTTTTCCACGAGTGTTTTGCCGTTCACCACCACATGCTGCACGTCGGTGGCGCGAGCGGCGTAAATCAAGTGGCTTTCCGGGTCGTACACCGGCACAGCGTGGGGTTCGTGGGTGGAAAGACACACCACGTCCGCGCGCTTGCCAACGGCAAGGGTGCCCGCCACCTTCCCCAGCCCAAGCACCTCGGCCCCACCGCGGGTGAGCAGGGCTGCCACCGTGGGTGCCGGCATGCAGGTGGGATCGCCGGTGACGCCCTTGTACAGCAAGGCGGCAATTTGGGCGTCGCGGAGGAGGTCCAGGGTGTTGTTGGAAGCGGCACCGTCGGTGCCAAAACCCACCTTCACGCCCTGGGCAAGCATTTGCGGCAGCGGCGCCACCCCTGAAGCCAGCTTCAAGTTGGAAACCGGGTTGGCGGCTACCCCCACGCCCAACTCCGCCAGGGTGGCAATGTCCTCTTCAGTGACGTGCACGCAGTGGGCCGCCACCGTGCGCGAGGACAGCACCCCCAAATCCGCCAAGTACTGCACCGGTGTGGTCCCCTTTTCTTTTTGGAAGGTTTCCATTTCCCAGCGGGTTTCGGCCACGTGGATGAGGAAAGGCACGTCGAACTCTTCGGCGAGCTCGGCCGCTTTGGCGACGTTCTTGGCGTTCACCGAATAAGGGGCATGGGCGGCCACCGCCGGGGTGATGAGCGGGTGCTGGCGGTACCTCTGGCAGAGCTCCCGCTGCTTTTCCAGCGCCACCTCCGGCGACGGGCAGGAAGGTGTGGGGAAGTCAATGATGGACTCCGGAACTACCCCGCGAATGCCAACCTGCTCCAGGGCTTCAGCCACCGTGGGGGCGTAGAAGTACATATCGCACACGCAGGTAACACCGGCTTTGAGGCTTTCCACGGCTGCCCACAGCGTGCCCAGCTTTACGGTTTCGGCATCCATTACCGCTTTTTCCGCCGGCCAGATGTGCTGCTCCAGCCACTCCTTGAGCGGCAGATCGTCGGCCAGCCCCCGCAGCAACACCATGGCCAGGTGCGTGTGGGTGTTGACAAAGCCGGGGAGGATCAAACCGCCGCCGGCATCGAGAACCTTTGCGGCTGGCACCCGCACGCTTTCCCTGGGGCCCACCGCCACGATGTCCTGGCCACGCACCGCCACGGCGCCATCCACGATGGGCTTGGCCCCGGGCTCCATGGTGAGGACCGTACCGTTGACGATGAGGAGATCCACGGCTTCGGCGTTTGCAGCCACCATTAGAACCTCACCTGCGGGGGACGCTCGGCGCCGGGTGTGGCCTGGAAGTAAGGACGCTCCGCAAAGCCCAGCAGGTTGGCAATGAGGACCTGCGGGAAGCGGCGGCGGTAGGTGTTATAGGCCTGCGCCGCCTCGTTGAAGCGCTTGCGCTCCACGGCAATGCGGTTTTCCGTGCCTTCCAGCTGGGCTTGTAGATCCCGGAAGGCTTCCGTGGCCCGCAGCTCGGGGTAGCGCTCCACCACCACTAAAAGCCGGGAAAGAGCCGAGGAAAGCTCGTCCTGGGCCTTTTGGAACTGGGCAAACTGCTGGGCGTTGGGCACCCCGGAAAACGTTACCTGACCCACCTTGGCCCGGGCTTCCACCACCGCGGTGAGGGTTTCCCGTTCGAAATCCCGGGCGCCTTTGACGGTTTCCACCAGGTTCGGGATCAAATCGGCCCGCCTCTGGTACACGTTTTCCACCTGCGCCCAGGCGCTCTTCACCGCCTCGTCAAGCTTGACCAAACGGTTGTAGGACTGCCAAAGCGTGAGGCCCGCTAACAGGACCGCAACCACCAGCAACACAAGACAACCCAAAAGCCCGCGCTTCATAAGACCTCCCTTGTGAGGATTCTACCCCGGACAGCACCAAACCTTGTCCTCGCCTTGCGGCTTGCGCCGCCAGCGCTGATGGAACCACACCCACTGCTCGGGGCAGGAGCGGATGTGCTCCTCAATGCGCGCGGTAAGCAAAGCGGTGAGCTGGCCTACGTCCTCTTCTTTGGTATGACTGCCTGTAGGCCAGATGGCCGGCTGCACTTTGATGACCATGCTGCCGTCTTGGTCCCTGCGGGCAAAGCCCAAAACGATGGGGCAGCCCCGCCGCAGCGCCAGAAACGCCGCGCCGGTGGGGGTCCAGGCCGGCTCGCCAAAGAACGGCACGAAAACCCCGGGTACCGCCACGTCCTGGTCAATCAAAAGGCCCACCACCCGGCCCCGGTGCAGGGCCCGCAGCAACGCCTGGCCTGCCCCTTCACCGCGGGCTACCGCTTCTCCGCCAAAGCGGGTGCGAAGACGGGTGATAAAGCGGTCAAAGCGGGGATCGCGCAAGCGCCGGCCGGCGGCGGTCATGGGGATGCCAGCGGCCTGCAACGCCAGGTTCATCCACTCCCAGTTGCCGCAGTGGCCGGTGACCAGAACCACGCCTTTACCGTGGGCTATGGCCTCCCGGAGGTGTTCCAGGCCTTCAAAGCGGGTGCGGGCCAAGATCTTCGCAGCGGAAGCGTGGGCCAGCCACAACGCCTCGCCCAGCAGGCACCCCAGGTGCTGGGCATGGGCCCGCAGGAGGGTCTCACAATCGAAGTTGGGGCCAAAGGCTTTTTGCAAGTGCTCCCGGGCTCTTTGACAGTCCCGTTTGGCCAGGCGAGCGGCCACCAGTCCCAGCCGGGAGAACAGCAGGCGCAAAAGCGAAAGCGGCAGGGCGCGGGCGGCCAGCAGCAGCACGCGAAAGAGCCCGTAGCCAGCGGCATAGCGAAGCTCCTTGCCCCAACGCACGGGGCAAGTTTAGCAACCGGTTGTGGCTTTTCCCTGTATCATGCGCGGCGGGAGGGACGGTGCAGCAAGGTGAGCTCTTTATCGTTTCGTCGCCCTCCGGCGGCGGTAAAACCACGTTAATTCGCCGGGTCATCGAAAGGCTGGGGCAGGAAGGCCGGAAGGCGTACTTTTCCGTTTCCCACACCACCCGGCCCCCGCGCCCCGGCGAAAAGCACGGTGTGGATTACTACTTTGTCAGCCGCGAGGAGTTTCTCTCCATGGTGGACCGCGGTGAGTTTCTGGAGTACGCCGAAGTTCACGGCAACCTCTACGGCACCTCCTGGCAGGAAATTCGCGGCAAAAGGGAAAGCGGCTACCACGTTTTCCTGGACATTGACGTGCAGGGGGCGAGGCAGGTCCGCGGCAGAGTTCCCGATGCCGTGAAGGTCTTTATCTTCCCGCCTTCCTTTGCTGAGCTCAAAAGGCGGCTTCTTTTTCGCCGGCAGGATCGAGAGGACGCCATTCGCTTGCGTATGCGTAATGCTCTCAACGAGATGCGCGAATACGGCGAGTTTGATTATGTTATCATCAACGACGAGTTGGAGGTGGCGACCGCCGAGCTTTTTGCGATCGTCACCGCTTCCCGCCTCCGCAGCCAGCGCATGCGCGGGTGCGTGGAAACCATCTTGGACGACTTCGCTCGTCACCTGAGGGAGGACCTATGAACGACGTGCCCAAACCCGACAGCACCTTTCGTTTGGTGCTTTTGGCCGCCAAGCGAGCCGAGCAGCTCATTGAGGGGGCCAAGCCTCGCTTGACCGACCATAACTGCTTTAAGCCCACCACCCTGGCGCTTAAGGAGGTGGAGGCAGGTCTTGTGCCCTGGCGGATCCTCACGGCCGAGGAGTACGAGCGGTTGCGGGAGCAGGAGCTGGCCCAGCGGGAGCAGGAAAAGGAGCGCGAGCTCACCCTTGCTCCGCCGCCGCCACCGGTGATTGAGCCTTTTGTGGACGTGGAAGAGGAAGAAGAGGAGGAAGAGGAGCTGGAGGAGCCCGAAACCCTTCCCGCCGACGAGGACCTGGCGGAGTTAGAGCAGCTTTCGGAAAAGGAACTCCTGGACGAGGAGGGGTAAGTGCGGGGTCGGGTGGTTCTGGGTGTGGGGGGCGGCATTGCTGCCTTCCGCGCCGTGGAGCTCGCCCGAGGGCTCGTTCACGCCGGCTGCCAGGTGCACCCCATCCTCACCTGGGCCGCATCCCAGTTAGTCACACCGCGGACCTTTGCGGTCCTCACCGGGCAGCGAGCGCAGGTTTCCCTGTGGCGGGATCGGGAAAGCCCGGGCATTGACCACACCGAGCTTTCCCGCATGGCGGATCTTTTGGTCATTTGCCCCGCCACTGCCAACCTCATGGCCAAGCTGGCCCATGGGGTGGCCGATGATGCCCTTACCACCTACGCCTTAGCCCACCGCCGGGCGGTGGTCCTTGCCCCCTCCATGAACAGCGTGATGTGGGAAAAGGAAGCCACGCAAGAGGCTCTGGAGCTGTTGCGGGCGCGGGGGGCGGTGGTGGTGCCGCCGGTTTTTGGGTTGCTGGCCGATGGCGAGGTGGGTGTGGGCAAGCTCGCGCCGGTGGAGGAAATCCTGGCCGCGTGCCTCGCGCAGCTTCCCAAAACCGGGCCGCTTTCGGGCCTGCGGGTGCTGGTCACCGCCGGACCTACCCGCGAAGCCCTGGACGCCGTCCGCGTGCTCACCAACCGCTCCTCAGGGCGGATGGGGGTGGCTTTAGCAGCGCAAGCCCAGAGCCTGGGCGCCGAGGTGCGGCTTTTGGCCGGCCCAGGTGTGGCGGTGCCGGCCGGGCTTTGGGTGGCCCGCTTTGAAAGCGCCGAGGATTTGGCGGCGCTGTTGAGGGAACACGCAGCGTGGGCCAGGGTCGTGTTCCATGCGGCGGCGGTGGCCGATTTTCGCCCGGCGCAACGGGCCGAAGGCAAGCTGGATCGCCGCCAGGGACCTATGACGGTGCAGCTCGAACCGGTGCCGGACCTCACTCTGGAGATTGCCGCTGCGTCTCCCAGGCCTTTCCTGGTGATTTTTGCCGCCGAGGAAAGCAAAAACCTGGCATCCCGTGCCCAGGCCAAGCTTTCGGCCAAGGGCGCCGATGCGGTGGTGGCCAACCCCATTGACGAGGAAGGGTTGGGCATGGAGGTGGCCAAAAACCGCGCCGAGGTTTGGACCAAGAAGGGCCGCCACCTGAGCTTTCCGCCCATGGGCAAGGAACAACTGGCACGGGAGCTGCTGTTGGCCTTGGCGGGGGAAATGCTGGCGTTTCCATGAGCGCCCGGGATTTGGCCCGCTACCTTTTGGACTTTGGTATCCAGGAGGTGATGCTCCCGGAAGGGAGCTCCTCCCGCGAGGAGCAGGATCCCCTGGCCTTTCAGGACCTGGCTTCCATGGCCAAAGCGGTGGCCACATGCCAGCGCTGTCGGTTGGCCAAAGGGCGCACCCAAGTGGTGTTTGGGGTGGGGAACCCCAGGGCGCGGGTGGTGTTTGTGGGGGAAGCTCCGGGGGCGGAAGAGGACCGCCAGGGGGAGCCGTTTGTGGGCCGGGCCGGCCAGCTCCTCAACTCCATGCTCAGAGCGTGCGGGCTTTCCCGCTCCGAGGTTTACATTGCCAACATCGTCAAGTGTCGGCCTCCCGGCAACCGCGATCCCCAGGACGATGAAGCCGCTGCCTGCTTGCCTTTTCTCAGGCGGCAACTGGCGCTTATCAAGCCGGAAATCATTGTGCTTTTAGGCCGGGTTGCCGCCCGGCACCTGTTGGGTATCACGGCGCCCATTAGCTCCTACCGCGGCAGCTGGCGGCACTGGGAGGGCGTGGAGGTGCTTCCCACCTTCCATCCGGCCTACCTGTTGCGCAACCCCCAGGCCAAACGGGAAGCCTGGGAGGACCTCAAGAAGCTCATGGCAAGGCTTTCGGCGGCTGCCCAAAAGAAGGCGGGAACCGCCGAGGGAGAGGCACCTCCCGTGCTATAGTGAAATGCTCCGTATGCGTTGGCCTTTTTTCCGTTCGCTGTTGTACCCACTCACCGCGCTTTTGGTGGCGCTGGCGGTGGTGCCGGTGGCCCTGGTGGGTTTCGGCTTTTTTTCGTCCAACCGCGAGCAAATTGCCACTCTGGAAAAGCAGTACCTGACCCGGCAGGCGGTGGGCTTCGCCCGTGAGCTGGAGCTTTTCTTCGTGGATACCGTGGGGCGGCTGGAGGGCTTAAGCCAGGCCTTGGCCGCTTCCGCCACCGACTCCTTGCCCATGGACCGGGTCCCCGCCATCCTGGCGGAAGTGGTGAAGGCCAACCGCAACGTGCTGATGCTGCGGCTGTTGGACCGGCAAGGCAACGGGCAGTTCGTGCAGGGGCGGCCGTTCCCTGCGGGGGCTGAGGAGCTGTTAAACCCGCTTTTGGCCCGGGCTTTCCAAGAGGGTTTGGCCAGCCGGCCGGTGCGGGAGGACTTGGTGAGCCTTCCCGGGGAGCCACCGGTGGTGGTGGTTTCTTTCCCGGTTTTGGGGCATCGGGGCGAGGTCCTCGGGGTGTTGCAAGGGGTGGTGTCGTTGGCCGGCATGAGCGAACGGTTGGGGGAGGAGGCGGCCCGGGGGGTGGTGGTGGACGTGGTGGACCGCAGGGGGCGCATCCTGTTTTCCTCTGAGGGGGACCGGCTGGGGCGGGACGCCTCCCAGCACCCGCTGGTGGCGCAGTTCCTGCGCGCCCCCGGTGTGCGGCTCACCAAAACCTACGCCGATCCCTTTGGCAACCACGCTGAGGTGTTGGGCTCCCTTTGCCCGGTGGGGGACCCCCCGTGGGCGGTGGTGACGGCCCGTCAGGTGGATGTGGCCTTTGCCAACCTGAACGCCATGGCCAAGCGAACCGCGTTGCTGGCGCTGGGTGCCGGCATCCTGGCGACGGTGGCGGGCATCGTGCTCGCCCGCCGAATTACCAACCCCCTGCGGCAGCTGGCAGCGCTTTCCACCGCCATGGCCTCTGGGGACTTCACCAAGCGGGTCCCGGTTACTTCTGCCAATGAGCTGGGCCAGCTGGCGGAGAACTTCAACACCATGGCCGAGGAGATCGGCCGTACCGTGGCTTCCTTACGGGAGGCGCTGGCGCAAAACCGCGAGCTGTTGGTGGACGCCATCCGTGCCCTCACCGCTTCCATTGATGCCAAAAACCCGTACACCCGCGGCCACTCCGAGCGGGTGGCGCGGTACTCGGTGGCCATTGCCCGCCATCTAGGGCTTAACGGCGAGGAGATCCGCAAGGTGGAAATTGCCGCTCTGCTGCACGACGTGGGGAAGATCGGCATTGAGGACGCGATCCTCACCAAGCCCGACCAGCTCACCGATGCGGAGTTTGCCAAGATGCGCGCCCACACCATCAAGGGGGCGGCCATCGTGTCTTCCATCAAGCTGCTGCGGGATATTCTTCCCGGGATTCGCTCGCACCACGAAAACTGGGCAGGAGGCGGCTACCCCGATGGCCTGGTGGGGGAAGCGATTCCGCTGTTGGCAAGGATCATTGCCGCCGCCGATGTGTTCGATGCCATGACCACCACGCGACCGTACCAAAAGGCGCTTTCTTTGGATTTTGTGTTAAACCGCATGCGTGATTTGGCCGGCACCAAGCTGGATCCCCGGGTGGTGGAGGCGTTCTTTTCCGCACTCCGGGCCGGGGACCTGGTGCCTTTGGGTGAGGTGGAGGTGGCATGAGCTCACACAAGGTCATTTTTTGCTGCCTTGCTGCGGTGCTCTTGGCGTGGGGTTGCGCTTCTTCGGGGAGCAAGACCGCAGAGCTTCCGCCGGGCATTGATCCCAAGGACCCTTTGGCGGCCACCATGCTCCTGCGAGAAGGGGAAAGCATGCTGCGGGACGGGCGCACGGACCAAGCGTTGGCCCGTTTCCGCTCGGCAGAATCGCTACAGCCCACCAACCCGGTGGTGCACAACTTCATCGGGCTGGCGTACCTGGCCAAAGGCGAGCCGGCTTCGGCGGTGGAGGCTTTTACCCGGGCGTTGACCCTGGCCCCCACCTACACCGACGCCCGCAACAATCGTGGCATTGCCTACCGCGCCTTGGGGCAGCAGGCGCTGGCGGAGTCAGAGTTTTTGGCAGCGCTGCAGGATTTGACCTACGCCAACCGGGCAGGGGTTTATTTCAACCTGGGGGCTTTGTATTTGGCCCAGGGCAGGCTGGAAGCTGCCGAGGAAAACCTGCGGCGTGCTGCCGGTCCCACCGGGCCCCCTGAGGCGTACCTGCTTCTGGGTGAAGTGCAGGAGCGCTTAGGGAAGCTCAATTCGGCGGAGGAAACCTACCGCAAGGGGATGCAGAGGGCCCCTGAGCGGGCGGATCTGCCCCTGCGGCTGGGCACATTGCTTTTGAACCGGGGCCGCACCGCGGAAGCGCGGGAGGTCCTGCAAAAGGTGGTGGAGCTGGCCCCCGATTCCAAGGAGGCCGCTCAAGCACGGGCGCTTTTGGGCCGGTAATGCCGTTTCAGTACCTGCTCACCAACCTCATGGTGGACGTCCCCGGGGCCCACGGAGCCATCTTCCTGGACCCCGAAGGGGAGTTCGTGGAGTACGTCACCCGGCGCTCCACCCCCTATGAGCTCAAGGTGGAAGGGGCCTACCACGGGCTCTTGTTGCGCACCGCCGGCCGGCTGCTGCGGGGCGCCAAAGGGGGTGAGGTGGTGGAGGTAGCGGTGGCGGGCAGCGCCCTGAAGGTGATTTCCCGCCGGCTCAAAGGCGGGTACTACCTGGTGTTGGTCATGGAGCCCATGGCGCCGTTGGGTCTGGCGCGGAGGGCGGTGGAGCGGACCGCGTGGGCGCTCAACCAGGAAATCCCCTGACGGCTTGCGAGAGGAGGAACCTTGCAGTTTTTCGAGCGGCTGCGTGGGCTTTTGACGTCGAAAGGCGCCACCCTTCCGGAGGTGGGCAGCTTAAACCCAGAAACGCTGGAAGAAGCTCTGATTTTGGCCGATGCGGGCCCGGACCTTGCCTTTGAGCTGGCCTCGGATCTGCGGCGGGCTCTGGCTAAGGGCTTGCTTTCCGCAGGGCAGGAGCGGGCGTTCCTCCGGGACAAGCTCTTGGCGTTTTTTCCCAAGCCGGCCCCGGCGCCTGCCCATCGGCCGGAGGTGATTTTGGTGGTGGGTGTCAACGGCTCAGGCAAAACCACCACGTCCGCCAAGCTGGCGGCTAAAGTTGCGGCTTCGGGAGGAAAGCCGCTTTTGGCCGCCTGCGATACCTTCCGGGCGGCGGCCACGGAGCAGCTGCAGCTCTGGGCCCAGCGTTTGGGGGTGGAGGTGGTGGCGCAAAGGGCGGGAGCCGATCCCGGGGCTGTGCTTTACGACGCCTTGGCGGCAGCACAGGCCCGCAACGCCACCCACCTCATCGCCGACACCGCCGGACGCCTGCACACCAAGGACAACCTCATGCGGGAGCTGGCCAAGCTGCGCAAGGTGGCGGCGAGGGCAGTTCCCGAAGCCCCCCACCAGGTGCTTTTGGTGGTGGACGCCACCACCGGCCTCAACGGCCTGGTGCAAGCCCGGGAGTTTCGCGAGCACGCCGGGGTCACCGGCTTGGTGTTGACCAAGCTAGATGGGACCGCTAAGGGGGGTGTGGTTTTGGCCATTGCCCGGGAGCTCAAGCTTCCGGTGCTCTGGGTTGGGGTGGGGGAGCAGGTGGAAGACCTCTTGCCCTTTGACCCTGAAGGTTTTGTGGATGCCCTTTTGGGAGAGCCCGAGCGTGGCTGATTGGGCGGTTTGGATGCGGCGGGCCCTGGAGCTGGCGGAAGCCGGCCGCTACGGTGTTTCCCCAAACCCCATGGTGGGCGCTGTGGTTTTGGATGCCCAGGGCCGGGTGGTGGGCGAAGGCGCTCATCTGCGGTACGGCGGCCCCCACGCCGAAACGGTGGCGTTGGCGGCAGCGGGTGCGAAAGCGCGGGGGGGGACGCTGGTGGTGAACCTGGAGCCCTGCGTGCACTTTGGCCATACCCCTCCCTGCGTGGACGCCATCCTCGCCGCCGGCGTGAGCCGCGTGGTCGTAGGCACCACCGACCCCAACCCGCAGGTGAACGGCAAAGGCATCGCCACCCTCAGGGAAGCAGGCGTTGAGGTCATCCTGGGGGTGGAGGAGGAAGCCTGCCGGGAGCTCAACCACCGTTTCCTTTACTTCATGAGCCAGGGCTTGCCCTACGTTTCCTTGAAGATGGCGCTGACCCTGGACGGCAAGATCGCGGCCCGGGGTGGGAAGTCCCGGTGGATCACCTCCGAGGCCTCCCGGCGGGCCGGCTACGCGCTGCGGGAAGAGATGGACGCGGTGCTGGTGGGGGTGGGCACGGTGCTGGCCGATGACCCAAGGCTGGTGCGGCACCTGGGTCTCAACCCCAACCCCAGGCTTTGGCGGGTGGTGCTGGATTCCCATTTGCGGACGCCGCCCGCCGCCACGCTTTTGTCCCACGATCCGGAGAGCGTGGTGGTGTTTTGCCTGCAGGACGCCCCCCTGGACCGCCGGCGGGAGCTGGAGGCAAAAGGGGCCAGGGTGGTGGAGGTGGGGGATGACGGCCGTGGTCGGGTGAACCTCCACGCGGTGCTGCGGGAGCTGGCCACCCGGGGCGTGAGCTCGGTGCTGGTGGAAGGGGGCGGGGAGGTGCACTGGTCGTTCTTCCAGGAGGGTCTGGCACGGCGGTTGTACGCCTTCCTGGCGCCCCTGGTGCTGGGCGGTCGGGAGGCGGTGCCGGCGGTGGGGGGCAGCGGGTTTTCCGCACCTCAGGAAGGGGTCAGGCTTCGCTTCTTGCGGGTTTCGGAGCTTTCCGGCGACCTTTCGCTGGTGGCCGAGGTGGTGGGTGTTTAGCGGCATTGTTCAAACGGTGGGGACCCTGGTCCTGCGGGAAAGCGTAGGCGCAGGGCAGAGGCTCACCGTGCAGGCGCAGGTGCCCGGCGGGCCCCTGGCGCTTGGGGAAAGCGTGGCCATCAACGGGGCTTGCCTCACGGTGGAAGCGGCGGATGGGGAAAGCTTGCGTTTTTTTTGCTCCCGGGAAACCCTGGAGCGCACCACCCTGGGCTTGCTCCCGGTGGGCAGCAAGGTGAACGTGGAGCGGGCCTTGCGGGTGGGGGATCTTTTGGGTGGTCACTGGGTGAGCGGGCACGTGGACGCCAAGGCGCGGGTCCTGGCGGTGCGGCGGGAAGGGGAAGGGGTGGTGGTGCGCTGCGAGATGCCCCGGAAGCTCTCCCCGGAAATCGCCGAAAAGGGTTCGGTGGCGGTGGACGGCGTTTCCCTCACGGTTTCCCGCCTGGGGAGCTCGTGGTTTGAGGTAAGCCTGGTACCCTTCACCCTGCAGCAAACGACCCTTGGGCAGCTGCGGCCGGGGGCTTTGGTGAACCTGGAAACCGACCTGCTGGCGAAGTACGTGCGCCGGGTTCTGGCGGAACGAGGGTAGCGCCTTTCGGGAGGGTGGGCCTTGCGGCGGATTGAGCCAACGTACCCAGACCTTTTGCCCTTCACCCACCAGTTGGGCCACGTACCGGTGGGGCCTGGGGGGTTGGCTTTGGATTTGGTGGGGATGCGGCTGCTGCGGGAAGCCACCTCCCCCCAGGTGGGGGACGCCCACGTGCCCCGTCGCCCTTTGCGGCTCCTGGTGTACGCCAGCGTGCTCAAGAACCGCCGGCGGGCGGTGGAAAAGCTTTTGGCTGCAGGGTGCGGGCTGCTGGTGGTGGCGGATGAACCCCTAGAACCCGGCGATCTCCCCTCGCTGCTGGCTCCCGAGCAGGTGACGCTGATCAACCTGTGGCTTTCGCCGTTTTGGGGGAACATGCCCACGGTTCCGTTATCATCCTTCCGGGAAGAGGGCTTTGCCACCGGCACCCTGATAGCCCTCACCCCCCAACTGCCGGTGCAGGAGAGCATGAACGCGGCTTTGCTGGCCGCCCGGGAAAGCGGGGCCCAGTTTGTGGTGCTGGCACCCCTTTCCCTCACCGGTGAGGACAAGCACCTGGCCTACGAAGCGGCCTTCGGGGAAGACGGCAACGACGTTTTCGAGGACCTGCTGTTCCACAGCGATCCGGTGGACGTGGCCAAGACCCTGGAGGTGCACGGAAGCAGCATGGCGTACGAGCTGGGCTTGCGGGAGGGGTTGCCGGGGCCCAGTACCGCGCTGTGCAAGGCCAGCTGCTTTGCTGCTGCCTGCTCGCTTTTGCTGTGGGCTCGCCGTTTGGACCTTTTGGACGGGGTGGCCTCCCAGGGCTGGCGCTTGCGGCGGGCGGCCCAGGCACTTTTGGTTTCCGGCCGGGACCCCTTCGAGCTCATGGAGGAGGACAACCTGCGCCTGGTCCCGGGTTTTGATGGCTGGGTGGAGGCGTTTGCCCGGAGCCTGTGGTCCCGGGAAGGGGAGCCCTTTGCCAGCCTCTGGCTGCGCTGGCTGGAGACGGCCCGCTAGCTGTGGCGCGCCCCGCAAGCCTTTACCTGCACCTCCCCTTTTGCGCTTCCCGGTGTGCCTACTGCACCTTCGTCACCTCCACCGAACGCGAGCTTTTGCCCCGCTACATGGCGGCCTTACGCCGGGAGGTTACGCTTTTGGCCCGCCTGGCCAAAAGGCCCTTACGCACTCTGTATTTGGGGGGCGGCACACCCTCGTTGCTGCCGGCTGACGAGCTTTCGGAGCTTTTCTCGGCTCTCAACAGCTCCTTTCCCCCCCTTCCCGGCGCCGAGGTGACGCTGGAAGCCAACCCCGACGACGTCACCGAAGAACGCATCACGTTTTGGAAGAGCCTGGGGGTCAACCGGGTGTCGGTGGGGGTGCAGTCCTTTGACGACGGCGTTCTGGCTTTGCTTTCCCGCCGGCACTCGGCACAGCAGGCGAGGGTTGCCTTGCAGAGCCTTTTGGCTGCGGGTTTTGTGGTTTCCGCGGACCTCATGCTGGGTCTTCCCGGCTTGAACCGGCGAAGGCTGGAGCAGACGCTGGAAGCTCTTGTGCAGCTTTCTCCCCATCACGTGTCGGTTTACCTTTTGGAAATGGACAAGCCCCACCGCCTGGCGCTCTTAGCCCAGCGGCACGCCGGGCTTTTCCCCTCCGAGGAGGAAGCAGCGTGGCAGTACCTCACCACCGCCCGTTTTCTGCGGCGGGCGGGGTATCGGCACTACGAGGTTTCCAACTGGGCCCGCCCGGGCTTTGAAGCCAGACACAACCTGCGGTACTGGCAGGGAGGGGTGGTGCTGGCTTGCGGGGTGGGGGCCTACGGCCAGGGACGCCGCAGCCGCTGGGCCAACACCTCCGAGCTGGGGGAGTACATGGCTTCGCTGGAGTCTTCGCGTTTTCCCCGAACCTGGCGGTCTTACCTCACACCGGAAGCGGCGCAGGCGGAAAAGGTCATGCTTCGCTTACGGCTTTCCCGCGGGGTTCGCTGGCAGGAAGCAGAGGCGCTTGCGGAAACCCGCCCCCGGTTTTGGCAGCTTCTCGGGGATTTCCTGGCGGCGGGTTTGGCCCGCCGGCGGGGTGAGCGGGTGCGCTTGACCCCCCGGGGGTGGCTGGTGTCCAACGAGCTCTTTGCCACGCTCGTGTAAACTTGCGGCGGAGGCAACGGATGAAAAGGCTACTGGCGCTGCTTTTTCTGTTTGCAAGCCGGGTTCTTGCGGGAGGCTTTTCCTTTGACCCGCGCTTTACCCCACAACAGCTTAGCGACCTGGGGGAAGCCATGGCCGAGCTTTTGGCCTTTCCCAACCTCACCACCGCGGCCCCTTCGGGGGTGGCGGGGTTTGAGGTCATGGGGGTGGCCGGTGGGCTTTCGGTGAGCTCCCGGGAGCGGTGGTACCGCTACGCGGTGGATGAAAAAACCACGCTGGGGTTGCTGCCGGCTTACCGGGTGGTGGCGCGCAAGGGCTTGCCCTGGAACCTGGATGTGGGGGCGCAGTACGGCCAGTTTGCCGGGGAGCCGTTTTGGGGCGGGGAGCTCCGCTGGTCGCTCTTCGAGGGCGGGGTGATCCTGCCGGCGCTGGGGCTCTCCGGGAGCTGGACCTGGCTTTCCCATCCCCAGGTGGATTTCCGGGTGGGCGAGCTGAAGCTGGTGGCGTCCAAGGGCTTCGTGCTGTTGGCTCCCTACGCCGGGGTGGGGGTGAGGCACCAGAAAATTGAGGCCTTTTTTGGCGACCCCGCTCCTCGCTGGCACCGGGCCCAGGGGGACCGCACGGTGGTGCTGGCCGGTGTGGTCATTCACCCGCTGCCGCTTCTGCGGGTGGTGGCAGAGGCCCGGCGAGGGGCGTTTACCTCGTACTTTGTGGCTCTGGGGGTGGGCTTATGAAAGGTAACCCAGCGCTTGGTCTTAGCGTGGCGCTTGCGGCTTTGGCCCTAGTGGCCTGTGGCAGCAAAGAAACGCCGGAGCAAAAGGTCACCCGATTGCGCCTAGCCCATCAGGTGCAACCCACCGCGGTACAGGTGAGAACCACGCCCGAGGGACCGGAGCTGCTCATTGACTTCACGGTGGTCAACACCGCCCGGGAAAAGCTTCCTACTTTGACCGTGAAGGTGGTTTTGGTGGACAGCAAGGGGAAAGACCGGGCCACGCACCTGGTGAGCTTAAACACCGCCGATTTGCTGCCCGGGGTGGCGGGGCAGGTCACCGGCTTTATCCGCGGAGAAACCCTGTCCCAAGGAGAGCAGGTGCGGGTGGAGGTGGAGGCGCAGGTTCCGGTGGAGGACCGCGCCCGCTATCCCGAGTACCGGGGCGTGCTGTAAGGGTGGCGGCCGGCGCTTTTCAGTTCACCGGCTCAATGGAGGAAAGCTGAAAGCGGTCCATGATGATCCGCTCCAGCCGCGGGCGGATGACCAGATCGAAAGTTTCCTCTTTTCCCGGAAACATGCGGACCACCGCTGAGCGCGCCGCTTCCACCAGGCGCAGCGCTTCGCACAGCTTCAAGCCGGGATCTTCGGCCAAAATTTGGGCCGTGAGGTCCACCAGGATCCGCATGTGACGGATCCTGCGGTTTTCTTCGCGGATTTCGTCTTCCTGCCCCATCCTCTTCAAAAACCCCGCCCTAGCCGAAACTCATTCCCAGGTTATTCTAGCGCCGGGAGGGATGCAGTGGATTCTTACCTGGCGGTGGCTGCCACGGCGGCGCAAATTGGCGGGGAGGTGCTCCGTCGGCATTTCCGGGGTGCCCTGAGGGTGGATGAGAAGTCCCGCAACGACTTCGTTTCCACCGCCGATCGCGAAAGCGAGGAAGCGATCCGCAGGTACCTGGCGAAGGCCACGCCGGAGTGCGCGTTTCTGGGAGAGGAAAGCGGGCGTGCGGGCTCGCAAGCGCGTGCCTGGGTGGTGGACCCGCTGGACGGCACCACCAACTTTGTGCGCGGTTTTCCCCATTTTGCGGTTTCGGTGGCGCTCATGGAGGGCAGCGAGGTTTTGGTGGGGGCCATTTACGACCCCATGCGCGACGAGCTCTTTACCGCCTGCCGGGGCGCTGGGGCTTTTTGCAACGGGAAGAAAATTGCGGTGAGCGGTCGCATTTCGCTGGAGGGCTCGTTTTTGACCACCGGTTTTCCCTTTCGCATGGGTGCTGCCCTTGCCACCTACCTTGCGGTGTTTGCCGAGGTTTTCCCCCGGGCTGCGGCCATCCGTCGCCCGGGCGCGGCCAGCCTCGACTTGGCCCATACTGCCTGCGGCATTTTTGATGCTTTTTTTGAGTTTTTCCTTTCACCCTGGGACTTGGCCGCTGGGGTCTTGCTGGTGCAGGAGGCGGGCGGCAAAGTCACCAACCTCGATGGAAAACCCGACGTTTGGACCAACGGCAACGTGGTGGCCGGCTCCCCGCGGGTCCAGGCGGAGCTGTTGTACTTGCTGCAAAAGCACGCCAACGAGGAAACTCTTAGCGTTTTGCGGGTGGCGGAGTCTGGGGGAACGGGAGCCTCCGGGTAGGCAAAGTTGACCACGGGCTCGCCTCGATGCCGTGACGTTCGCTGATCTCTGAGGCAGTTGCCATGGCGCTGTTGTGAAAGTATTATAAATTTGCACATGGTTAGCGTGTCACGAGCCTCGTCGAAATCGAGCCCCCGCCTCTTACCAGTGGAGGACAGGCTCCCGGTGCGCGGGCTTGATCTGGAGCGCCTCATCAACCTGGTGCGCTTGGCGGTGGTAGGCTGCATCGCGATAGTGATCACCGTACAGCAGCTTTTGGGGGGGCGGCCGCTGCCGGAGCTCAGCGGTACCGGCACGCTTTTAGGGCTTTTCATCGGCTTGGTTTTTCTTCAAATGTTTCTGGCATACCTGCCCTGGGACCAGCGTTACTCCCGCTTCTTGGCCCTCTTGGACGTCGTCGTGGTCACCGCGGTGCTCTTGAACTTCGTGGCCAGCGGGAGGCCCCTGTGGGCCACCAACTCGCAGGTGGTTTTCCTGGGCTACCTCTTGGGCTTGGTGGTGGTGGGTTTGCGGGGCGATCCGGTGCTGGCCCGGCGGGTGGCGGTGGTGGCCCTTGTGGGCTACGGAGGGGTTCTGGCCTTGGCAACCCACGGCTGGGATCTGGCCCGCCAGCCCGCCGATGCCCTCTACGGGAGCTTTCGCTGGGACGTGCAGGTGCTGCGCTTGGGGCTTTTGGGCTTTTGTGGGGTTGCCGTCACCTACGCCGCCAAGCTTGCGGAACTGGAGCGGAAGTCCTCCCGTTTGGATGCCCTTACTGGCGTTTTTAACCGGCGGTTTTTGGATGAGTACCTCACCATGATGGTGGCCCGCGCCAAGCGAGCCAAACAGCCCCTTTCCGTGCTCATGGTGGATTTGGATGGCTTCAAGCAGTACAACGACACCCGTGGGCACGAGAAGGGCGATGCCATGCTCCGGGAGGTGGCCCTTTCTTTGGCCGGGGCGGTGCGGGAGGACAACGTGGTGGCGCGCTACGGCGGGGACGAGTTCGTGGTGGTGCTCCCGGCTACCCCGGGGGAGCTGGCCCGTTAGGTGGCCACGGACCTTTGTCAGCTTTTCACCGGCGAGATTACGGTTTCGGTGGGGGTGGCGTGCTTGGGGCCCGGTGGTGGCAGCAAGCGGGAGCTGCTGCGGGCCGCCGATGAAGCCCTGTACCGCGCCAAAAGGCAAGGCGGGGGCGTAGCGGTGGCGGGTTAAGTCGGAAAGAAAAACAGCCGGTAAGTAGAACCAGCACGGAGCTAGTTAAAAAGGCTTTGGTTGCATTCCCACCTGAGGTGTGCACAATAGCCGCTCATGCGGGTTTTGGCGCGCCACGCCCTGGGCTGGAGCTTCATGGTGCTGGGGGTCATCGGCTCGCTGTTGCCGATCCTCCAGGGGTGGTTGTTCTTTGCAGCGGGGGCTTTGCTCTTGGCCCCCGAGGTTCCGCTTTTCCGGCGTTTGTTTTGCTGGATTGAGACCCGCTTCCCTCGCCTTAAAAAACCCCTTGCCAAGCTGCGGCACCGCCTGGACCGCAGCCAACCCCCCTGTCCTTAGGCCAACTGCTCCTGCCCGGTTTGCGGGGTTTGCAAAAGCGCCTCAACCTTTTCCCGCAACGGCCACAGCACCAGCATGCCCACCAGGCTTACGCCGTTGAAGTACCAAAACCAATCGCCACGGCCGGTGATGAAGAACAACAGAAGGCCAAAAATTGCCACCGCCTCCAGCCGGGCGAAGGCCACAATGTGGGCCGCGCGATGGGCGTTCAAAAGCGGGAGCGGATCATGGCTGACCGCATACACCTGCCGGGCTTTGGCGAGCATGGCGCGGTACGCCGGCATAAGGGTAAGGATGTTAAGCACGGTGAGACCGGTGAATATCCAAAGCAGCGGGTGGGTCTGCATCACCACCGGTGCTTCCGGCGGCGGCACCAACAGCACCAAAAGCCCGTAGACGATGGTGCTCACGAGAAAAGCTCCGCACAGCACGTGGAGCGTGCGGGTATGGGCGGTTACCAGTTGGTCCATGGTCATCCTCCGTTCCCTGAGCCAAGCGTAGCGAATGGTCATGACCGAGGTCAAGATCGGGAGCGTTTGGGCTTGGCTTTTTCGATTTTCACGGCAATTCGTGGCGTCGGGGCCTTGAGCGGAACGCTGCCGCCAGGGGATAATGCCCCGTCCGGAGGGGTGGCCGAGTGGTTTAAGGCAGCGGTCTTGAAAACCGCCATCCCGCAAGGGATCAAGGGTTCGAATCCCTTCCCCTCCGCCAGCCCTTGCCAAGTTGGCCCAAGACCCGCACATTGGCGTTGTGAAAGCTTTGGTTTTGCTGCCGTTGGTTGTGGTTTTCCTGTGGACGGTAGCGGCCAAGCTGTGGGGAAAGCCGGTCAGCCCTTCGCAGCTCCGGGCGCTGGTGGCTTTGCTGTTGGGTTTTTACCTGGCGGCCACAGCTTTTTTGGGGCTTTTCTGGATGAGCCGCATGGAGCTGCCGGTATTCGACTGGCACTACCTCATGGGGTACTGCCTGCTGCTGGTGGCCCTTTGGCATTTGTGGCTGGAATGGCCGCAGCTTTTGCGGTTTTTTTCGCGCTTGCGGGAGGAACGCCATCTCAAATGGTTCCTTTTGGTGGCAGGGGGTGTGGGGGCGGTGGCGTTGAGCGCGGTTTTTGGTGGGCTGGAGCTTTTTCAGCTCCGACGCGAAGAACCTGCGTCGCTGCAGGCGGGTTCTGCGGTGCCAACTCCCGTGCCTCCCGTTTTTCCTACCGCCGTTCCTCACGTTGTTGGCCCCACCGGGGCTTCCCCAGGTCCCTCAGGCTATGCCAAAAGCGAAGCAAGGCAAGCCGTGGCCTACATGGTGAGGGAATCCTCAGCTTCCCTAGGGGGCCTGGTGCGGCGGGGGTTGTTTTTCGGGCCTAAGGTGGCAAGCTTGCGAAACGTGGGAGGAAAAACCCTCATCCCGCTGCCCCCTCCGCTGGTGCAGGTGGGAACCGGTCTCCCGGGCGCTCTTGGGTGGCTCGCAAGGCCTTCCGCGCCCCGCTGCGGGGCTTGCCCCCTGGCCGAGCTTGGCACACTGCTCTTTGCGGCCAACGGTGTCACTGAAGTGCGCCGTTTCGGCGGGGAAACCGTTTACCTGCGGGCGGCCCCTTCGGCAGGGGCTTTGTACCCGGTGGAGGTGTACCTGGTGAACGTGGGCGCGGGGGAGCTGGCCCCTGGCGTGTACGCGTACGTGCCGCAGGAACACGGGCTTTCGCCGGTGGCGGGGGCTTACGATGCCAGGGCCTGGGCGCGGGCTTTGGGCTTTTCTGAAGGGGCCGTGGTTTTCGGCCCCTTGGTGGTCTTCACCACGGTTTTCCAGCGCACGGTCTGGAAGTACGGTTCCCGCTCATACCGCTACGTGGTTCTCGACGCCGGGCACGCGGTGGCCAACTTTTGGCTTGCAGCTTCGGCGCTTTCCTGGCCGGTGGAGGTCACCCCGTTTTTTGCCGACCCGGAGGTGGAGGCGCTCTTGGGGCTTTCACCCGATGAAGAGGGTGTTGTGGCGGTAGGTGTTTTCGGTCGGCTGCCCGGGGAGCCCCGGCTGCTGCCGGCTTTTTCCGAAGTGAAGGTCACAGGGAATTGGGAGCGGGAGGAGCTCACGCGCTTGAGCCACAGGCTGACCCGCTGGCAGTGGACGCAAGGTGAGCCCTGGGTTTGGCAGCCGCGGTGGGTGGCAACCGCTCCAAGCGGGCAGGGCCCCGACCTTATGCAGCTCATCAAGAACCGCCGCTCCTACCGCCGCTTTTCCCCGCAGCCGCTGTCCTCCGGGCAGCTGGCCACGCTTTTTTCCCGGCTGGAGCCCATGGCGGCTTTGGCTCCCGGCGGCGCAGGGGTGGAGGTGCGGGCGGTGGTGGTGCGGGACGAGGCTTTGTCCCCGGGGGTTTACCGTTGGCGGCCCGGAGAGGGAGGCCTGCAGCTGGTGAAATCGGGAAGCTTTGGGCGGGCGCTGTACCGTGCCGGGCTTTCCCAGGAGCTTTTGGAGAGAGCCGCAGCCGCCGTGGTCTTTTCCCTGGATGAACAAACCCTTGCTTCCACCTTTGGGCGACGGGGTTTTCGCGTGGGGCTTTTGGCTTCCGGCATGCTGGGGGAGGTGGTGTACCTGGCGGCGGGTGAGGTGGGGCTTAAGGTGTGCGGCGTTGGGGCCTTTGCCGATAATGAGCTTTCCGCTTTGCTCGAGCTTCGGAAAGGCACGAGCCCGGTTTACCTGGTAGCCTTGGGCAAGGAATAGGAGGCCTTATGAAAGCGCTTGTTTGGCTTTTGGCCCTTTGGGCGGTGACTCTTGGGGCGCAGGAAGGCATGGGGATCCCCTCCACGGGGGAAACCCGCGGGCAAAAGGACGCGGTGGGTTTTGCCACCACGGCGGAAGCCATGGCCCTGGCCTGGAAGCTTTCGGAAGCGCCACCACCTCCAGAAAAGCTTGGGGAAATCCCCTCTTCCGGGATCGTAGGGGTGGTTTGTCCCCACGATGACTACGTTTACGCCGGCCGCATGTACCGCCTGCTGGTGCCTTTGGTCAAAGCTCCCCGGGTGGTGGTTGTGGGCGTGCTGCACCCCTGGAAGCGGCTGGGGCTGGGGGAGCGGGTGGTTTTCGACCCCTTTAAGGCCTGGCGAACCCCCGATGGACCGGTGCCGGTTTCCTCATTGCGGGAGACCCTTCTGGCCAGGCTGCCGGCGGAGGAGGTGCTCGTCTCTCGGGAAGCCTCGGAAGCGGAGCACTCGGTAGAGGCCATCGTTTACTGGCTGCGACACCAAAACCCCAACCTTGAGATCCTCCCCATTTTCGTGCCGGGGATGGGCTTCCCGCGGCTTGCCGAGCTGGCAAGGAAGACCGGGCGGGCGCTGCGGGAGGTCATGGTCGAACGCGGATGGCAACCGGGACAGGATGTGGCGGTGGTGGTTTCCGCCGATGCCGTGCACTACGGCCCGGACTTCCACCACACCCCCTTTGGGGAGGGAGGCGTGGAAGCTTACGTCAAGGCCTGTGCCCGGGATAAGGAGCTGCTTTTGGGCCCGCTGGCCGGGCCGGTGCGCGAAGAAAAGCTGCTGCAAGCCTTCACCACCTGGGTGGATCCCCAGGATGTGGGCACCTACCGGCTCCCCTGGTGCGGGCGATTTTCCATCCCCTTTGGCTACCTCATGGCCCAGGAGGCTTTTGGCGGTGTGGTGGCCCACCCGTTGGCTTACGCCACCTCGGTGGGGTGGCCGGAGCTGCCGGCGGCGGGTTCCGGTTTGGGGCGGACGGCGCCCGCCAACCTCTACCACTTTGTGGGTTATCCAGGGGTGGTTCTCACCGTGAGCGACAAGCCGCTGCGCTACCTGGGGCCTCCGGAAAAGCAACGCCGCACACCTTAAGGGTTTTCCTGCAGCGCTTCCATGAGCTCCTGGGGCTCCCGGGAGGGGATGGCGATGTGCCGGCCTCCGGCGGGGCCGGAAAGCTTCAGGAGCACCTCCTCCTTGGCAAAAAACGCCCGCCAGGAACGGGCCTTTTGCCGTTCCGCCGCCAGCACATCGGCGCGGGCAAAGGTAAACGTGAGCTCCCAGCAGCCGGCGCGAACCCCGTAGCGGCCCACGGCGGTTTCGAAACGGGACAGCCGCCAAAGCCCCACCGCCCCCACGCTGCCCAGGGTCAGACACAGCCCGGAAAGCCACTGCAGGGCGCTGCCGCCCCAGCCACCGCTCCAGATGCCGGCGGCCAGCAGGCCCGTCACCGCAAGCCCCCCCGCCCACCGCAGGGGAGCCAAAAGCCGCAGCTCTTCGCAAAAAAGCGGCACCTCTTCCCGCACCCGCATCAGCCTTAAGTCTACGACAGCAGCGGGGCAACGCTATACTCGCGCCGTGCTGGCAAACGTGCTTCCCGCGTTTTTGGTTTTGGGGCTGGGGGCGCTTTTGCGGCGCTGGGGGCTTTTAACCGCCGAAAGCGCAGCTGGACTTAATCGCCTCACCGCTAACGTGGCGCTTCCCGCGCTTTTGCTCCTCACTATTGGCACGTCTCCCTTGGCCACCGGCTTTTCCGCGCCGCTGGCAGCAATGACCACGCTCCTGGTGGTGGTCATGGCGGTGCTGGCTTTTTTGCTCGCTTACCTTTTGGGCCTTCCCCGCCCCCAACGGGGGGTGTTTTCCCAGGCGGCCTTCCGCGGCAACCTGGCCTACATGGCCTTCCCGGTGATCCTGGCCAGCCTGGGGGAAGAGGGCCTGCGGCGGGCGGCGCTCACCTCGGCCGTGCTGATCCCGGTCATGAACTTTTTAGCGGTGGTGGTGCTGCAGCTGGCCCGCGGCGGGGGCCGGGGGTGGGGAAAGCTGGCCTGGGCGGTGATAACCAACCCGCTGGTGCTGGGCGCCAACCTGGGGCTTTCCCTTTCGGCTCTGTCCTGGCAGCCCTGGGGCTGGCTCCACCACACGCTGAAGATCGTGGCTGATTTTGCTTTGCCGGCAGCACTTTTGGCCCTGGGGGCACAACTGGAGGTGGAAAAGCTGCGGGACGTGCGGGGGCCTCTGCTGCTGGCTTCGCTTTCTAAGCTGGTGCTGCTCCCCGGGGCGGGGTTTTTCCTGCTGCGGGCGCTATCTCTTTCCACGCTGGACATTCAGGTTGGGGTGCTGCTGCTGGCTTCCCCCACTGCGGTGGCCTCGTACCCGGTGGCGGTGGAGATGGGTGGGGACTCCCGGCTGGCGGGCGCTGCGGTGCTCGTGACCACGGCGCTGGCTTTTCCTGCCTTTGTCCTTTGGGGGATGGTGTGCGGGGTTGCTTCCCCCGGCTAGCTGGGGGTGCGACCGGCCGAGCGGGAGGGCAGCCCGTCCTCAAAGAGCCTCTTTTGCGCTTCCCGCTCTTCCTTGAGGGCCGCTTCCAACGTCAGACGGGGATCCACCCGCGCCAGGCGCTTGATGGCGGCGTGGGCTCCCCAGCAGCAGCGGGCTAGCTCGCCACCCCAGGCCGCCGCTTCCTCTAGGTGACGCCCGGCGTGGACCCGCTTGTGGATGAGCCCTAAGCGGTACGCCCCCTCGGCTTCCACGGGATCCCCGGAAAGCAGCATGGCCATGGCCGGACCCAAGCCGATGAGACGGGGGAGCGCCCAGGTGGCGCCACCGTCGGGCACCAACCCCAGGCGCACGTTGTTGGCTGCTATTTGCGTGCCTGCTGCGGCTACCCGTAAGTCGCAGGCCAGGGCCAGGTCCAGGCCTGACCCCAACACAAAGCCGTGCATGGCCGCCATGGTGATCTTGGGGCAGGTGGCCAGGAGCTTCACGCACTCCTGCAGCAGCTCTTCGGCTTCGCTAAAGGCCTGAAAGTTGTTCTCCTTGCGGGCCTGTTCTAAAAGCGCAAGGTCAGCACCGGCGCAAAAGCCCGCCCCTTCACCGTAGAGGATGATCACGTGAACCGTGGGGTCCTGGGACAGCTGGAGAAGGTGCTGGTGGAGCTGCTGCAGCATGAGTGGGTTTAGAGCGTTGCGCTTTTCGGGCCGGTTCAGCGCCACCAGGGCCAAGCTTCCGTGCGTTTCCACCCGTACGAGCTCTTCCATGGCGTCCCCTCCGTGCATCGCCCGCCCATGCTAGCACGGCGCAAGCCAGGAAAGGAAACAGGTGGGCAGCTTTTGGCGGAGCTACCTTGTTTCGTACACTTTCGCTATGGAACCGGTGATGCGTGCGGCATTGCTGCTTTCCCGGGCCAAAAACGTGGTGGTCTTCAGCGGTGCCGGGGTTTCGGCGGAAAGCGGCCTGGCCACCTTCCGCGGGGCCGGGGGCTTGTGGGAGGGACATCGGGTGGAAGATGTCGCCACACCTGAGGCCTTTGGCCGGGATCCGCTGTTGGTTTGGCGTTTTTACGCCATGCGCCGGGAAAACGCCAAAAAAGCTCAGCCTAACCCAGCCCATAAAGCCATCGCCAAGCTGGAGGAGCTTTTCCCCTCGCTGGTGGTGGTGACCCAAAACGTGGACGGGCTGCACCAGCGGGCGGGCTCCACCCGGGTCTTGGAGCTGCACGGCTCGCTCTGGCGCCTTTTTTGCGCAAAGTGCGGGCGAACCCGCGAGGACCACCAGGTGCCGCTGCCCCAGCTTCCTCCCCGCTGCGGGGTTTGCGGTGGCCTGGAGCGGCCCGGCGTGGTTTGGTTTGGAGAACCGCTCCCCGAAGCTGTGTTGGCCGAAGCCGAGCGGGTTTCCAGCCTAGCCGACGCCATGCTGGTGGTGGGTACGTCCGGGGTGGTGTGGCCGGCTGCCGGTTTGGTGGAGGTGGCGGCGGCCTGTGGGGCTACGGTCATCGAGGTCAACCCCGAGCCTTCGGCGTTGGCCTACCTGGCAACGGTGCAAATCCCCATGAAGGCAGGGGAGGCTTTGCCGGCTTTGACGGCCAGGCTTTTGGAGGTGCAGGGTGCGCGTGCGTGAGCTTTCGCGGGAAGAAAGGCCGCGGGAAAAGCTGCTCGCCCGGGGCCCTGCGGCCTGTTCCACCGCAGAGCTTTTGGCGGTGCTTTTGCGCACGGGGACCAGACAACAGGGGGTGCTGGAGCTGGCCCAAAATTGGCTGGCCGAAGTGGGGGGACTTCCCGGGCTTTCTCGGCTTTCACCGGAAACCATCCTCAAACGCAAGGGTGTGGGGAAGGCCAAAGCGGCAACCCTCCTGGCGGCCCTGGAGCTTTCCCGCCGGTTGGCGGCCGAGGAGCTGCGACTGGGGGCGGTTTTGGATTCCCCGGAGGCGGTTTTTCGCCTTTTGGCCCCGGCTTATCTGCGGGAGCGCACGGAGGTTTTTGGTTTTTTGAGCCTGGATGTGCGCCACCGGCTGATCCGCGAGCACGTCCTCCACCGCGGGGTGCGGGACGGTGCCAGCGTGGAGCCCTCCGAGGTTTTCTATCACGCCATCTTGGACAACGCCCATGGGGTCATCCTCTGGCACACCCACCCCTCCGGCGATCCCCGTCCCAGCCCCGACGACGTGGCCTTAACCCGCACCCTGGTGGAAGCGGGCAAGGTGCTGCGCATTGCCGTGGTGGACCACGTGGTGGTGGCCGCCGGGGGTTTTGTCTCACTGCGGCAACAAGGGTTGATGCCTTAAGCCTCCAAAAGCTTTGTGTTTTGGCGCTTATAATGCGCAGCCGGAGGGGAAACATGCGCGAACCCTACGATCCGCAAGCCATCGAGCCCAAGTGGCAAGAATTTTGGGATTCGCAGCGCATCGCTTACGTGGACACGGCGCAAGACAAGGACCTTTACATGCTCAACATGTTCCCGTACCCCTCAGGCGATTTGCACGTGGGCCACGGGCGCAACTACATCCTGGGCGACTGCCTGTTCCGCTACTTTCTCATGAACGGGCGCCGGGTTCTCAACCCCATGGGCTGGGACGCCTTTGGCCTGCCCGCAGAAAACGCAGCCATCAAGCGCAACATCCACCCCCGGGAGTGGACGGTTGCCAACATTGCCCGCATGAAGCGGCAGTTCCGCCGCTGGGGGATCCTCTACGATTGGGACAAGGAAATTGCCTCCTGCGAGCCCGAGTACTACCGGTGGAACCAGTGGCTCTTCTTGAAGATGTGGGAAAAGGGCCTGGCTTACCGCGGCACTGCGCCGGTGAACTGGTGCCCCTCCTGCCGCACGGTGTTGGCCAACGAGCAGGTGGTGGGTGGGGGGTGCGAGCGGTGCGGCACCGAAGTGGTGCAAAAGGAGCTGGAGCAGTGGTTCTTGCGCATCACCGCCTACGCCGATCGTTTGCTGGAAGGGCTTGACCGTCTCCCCAACTGGCCAGAAAAGGTCAAGGTCATGCAGCGCAACTGGATTGGGCGGTCGGTGGGGTGCGACGTCCAGTTCACGGTGGATGGGCTTGGGGAAAAGCTCACGATCTTTACCACCCGGGTGGACACCATCTTTGGCGCCACCTTTGTGGCCATTGCCCCTGAACACCCACTGGCGGAAAAGGCCAAAACCACCGCCCCCGATGCCGATTACTGGGATTTTGTGGTGCGCCTCAAAAACCAAACCCGGCTGCAACGGGAAGCGGAAGGGGGCGAAAAGGAGGGGCGTTTCACCGGTCTTTATGCCGAAAACCCCTTCAACGGGCAAAAACTGCCCATTTGGGTGGCCAACTTCGTGCTCATGGACTACGGCACCGGCGCCATCATGTCGGTGCCCGCCCACGACGAGCGGGATTTTGCCTTTGCCCGCAAGTACGGGCTTCCCGTCCGCGTGGTGGTTTTGGGCCCGGGCATGGACGAGAACGCCGAGCTTTCCCAAGCCTACACCGGCCCCGGAAAGCTGGTGAACTCCGGCCAGTTTTCCGGCATGGATTGGCAAAAAGCTCAGGAAGCCATGGCTTCCTTTGCCGAAGCCAACGGCTTTGGAGAAAAGAAGGTGCGGTACCGGTTGCGGGACTGGCTGATCTCCCGCCAGCGCTATTGGGGCACACCCATTCCCGCCATTTACTGTGGGGACTGCGGCATCGTGCCGGTGCCGGAAGCGGACCTACCGGTGCTTCTGCCCACCGATATTGCCTTTGGGGGCATCGAGGGCAACCCCTTGGAGAAAAGCCCCAGCTTCACCCAAACCACCTGCCCTCGCTGCGGCAAAAAGGCCCGGCGGGAAACCGACACCATGGACACCTTCGTGGACTCCTCCTGGTACTACCTGCGCTTCATCAACCCCCACGTGCACGACCGCATGTTCGACGTGGAGCGGGCCAAGCGTTGGATGCCGGTGGACATTTACATTGGCGGTATCGAGCACGCCATCCTGCACCTCATGTACTCGCGGTTCATTTACAAAGTCCTTTACGATTTCGGCCTGGTGCCCAACGACGAGCCCTTTGCGCTGCTTTTCAACCAGGGCATGATCGTGGCCAAGTCCAGCATTTCCGGGAAGCTGGAAAAGATGTCCAAGTCCAAGGGCAACGTGGTGGCCCCCGACGAGCTCATCGCCCGCTACGGCGCCGACACCGAAAGGGTTTACACGCTGTTCATGGGTCCTCCGGAAAAGGAAGCGGAGTGGACCGATGAGGGGGTGGCCGGCGCCCACCGGTTTTTGCAGCGGGTTTGGGCGCTTCAGGATGCGGTTTTTGAAGCGGGGGAGGCGGACCGGGATGCGGCGGCAGCGGAAAGACTGGCGGTGGCCGTCCATCGCACCGTCAAAAAGGTCACCGAAGACCTGCAGCGCTTCCACCCCAACACCGCCATTGCTGCCATGATGGAGCTGGCCAACGCCATTCAGGAGGCCCGTGGGCTGGTGGGTGCCGCGGCCATGCGGGAAGCCTACGAAACGCTCTTGAAGCTCTTGCACCCCATTGCCCCGCACATCACCGAGGAGCTTTGGCGTCTTTTGGGCCACGACAGCTCGCTTTTGCGCGCCGGTTGGCCGAGCTTCGATGAGGCTTTGCTGGCCAAGCAAAAGGTCACGCTGGCCATTCAGGTCAACGGCAAGCTGCGGGCCACGGTGGAGGCGGATCCCGGACTGGATGCCGAACGGGCCCGGGAACTGGCAGCCAAGGCCGCCAGCCGCTGGCTGGAGGGTAAGGAAATCGTTAAGGTCGTTCACGTGCCCGACAAGCTGGTGTCCTTCGTGGTGAAGGGATGAAAGCCCGGCTTTTCGCGGTTTTGGCGAGCTTTAGCTTTTCTGGCCTTTCCGGTTGCAGCTACCACCTGGTGGGGACCGGGGCCGGGAGCCTGCCTTCACACCTGGCCAAGCTTTACGTGGCCCCGCTGGTGAACCAAACCGGCAGAGCCGAGCTGGACCAGCGGCTTTCCGAAGAGCTCTCCCAGGAGTGGTTACGGCGGGGACGGTTCCAACTGGTGGGTTCCGCCGAGGAGGCGGACGCCGTGCTTTCCGGGACGCTGGTGGCGGTGAACGTCACCCCGGTGCAGTTTGACGCCCAGGGGCGCGCCACCCAGTACCAGCTTCTGGTGGTGGCCGACATGAAGCTGGTGGACCGCACCGGCGAAAAGCCCAAGGAGCTCTGGCACGAGCCGCGGCTTTCCCGCACCGTCACCTACGAGGTGGACGCCTCAGCGGTGGACTACTTTGACCGCGAGCTGGAAGCCATCGAGCGGCTGTCCCGGGAGTTCGCCCGGGCGGTGGTGGTTTCGGTGCTGGAAGGCTTTTAGCTGGCGCGCCGGGAGGGATTCGAACCCCCAACCGCCTGATCCGAAGTCAGGTGCTCTATCCGTTGCGCTACCGGCGCCCATGCCATTTGTACCACGAAACAAGCCTAGCTGTCCCAGGGGAGGGGGGCGAGCTGCCGGCTTTGCGCTTGGTGCTGCAGCCGCCGGGCCCAATCCTCCACATCCAGGGGTTTTTCCGCTTCCTCGCAGGCCCTTGGGGTGGTGCGGGTGGCGGGGTGGAGGGGCTGCAGAAATGAGCAGCAGTCCTGGTGCGGGAGAATTGAAAGCTCGAAGGTTCCAGCTTTTGTGGCAATGTCAATGATTTCCTGTTTGTCCAGGCCCACCAGCGGGCGCAGCACCGGCATGTGCGCCACGCGGTCAATGGCCGCCAGGTTTTCCAGCGTTTGCGAGGAAACCTGGTTGAGCGATTCGCCGGTGGCCAGCGCCAGGCAGCGGTGCCGCCGGGCGATGCGCTCGGCCACCCGCACCATCATGCGGCGGTAAAGGATCACCCGCAAGCGCTCGGGTGCGAGCCGCGCCACCTCCTGCTGAAACTCGCCAAAGGGCACCAGGGTGAGACGGGCTTGCCCCTGGTAGCGGGCCAAAACCCGCACCAGCTCTTCCACCTTGCGGATGGACGCCTCGCTGGTGTAAGGGGCCGAGTGGAAGTGCACGAACTCCACCTTCGCCCCGCGCTTGAGCGTCAAAAGCGCAGCTACCGGGGAGTCAATGCCGCCGGAAAGCAACACCAGCACTTTCCCCGACGTCCCCACCGGCAAACCGCCCGGGCCGGGCACTTCTCCCAGGGAAAGGTAAAGGCCGTCGCTCTGCACGTACACCCGCACCACGGTGTCGGGGTTGGTGAGGTTGACCTGCTTGCCGGTTCGGGCCTTGATGAAGGCGCCAAGCTTTTTTTGGATGTCTTCCGAGGTGAGGGGAAAACGCTTGTCCGATCGCTTGCAGCGTACGGCAAAGCTATCTCCACCGAGGGTATTCAGGCGCGACTCCACCGCGCGCTCCAGCTCCTCGTAAGTTTTACCTGCCCACAGCGCCGGAATAAGACCTTTAAGCCCAAAAACCGTGGCCAGGCGCGCCTGCACCTGTGCCCAGGGCACATCCTCGCTGAAGGCAATCACCACCCGGGAAGGGATGGTAACGGACGCCACTGGAAGTCCCGCCAAAGCCCGCTTGATGTTGGCCAGGAGCTTGCGCTCGAAAAAGCCGCGGTTTTGCCCTTTGAGGATGATCTCGTGATAGGTCCCCAGGACGTAGCGAACCTCCATGCCCCCTCCGTCGGGAAGGCTAGCACAGAGGGTTGGTGGGCTCTGGGCAGGCTATTCGGGGGCCAGGAACGTCAGCTTCCAGCCGGGAGCGCCCAGCTCAATGACGTCCCCGGAGGCCAGGAGATGCTCCACCACCTTTTGGCCGTTGACGAAAACGCCGTTGTTGGAGCCCAAATCGCGGATGCTGTAGCCGCGCGCGGAAAGGAAGATCTCCGCGTGCTGGCGGGACACCGAAGCTTCGGCAATGCAGATGTCGTTGCGGGGAGAGCGGCCAATGGTGGTGACTTGCGCTTTCAGCTGGAACTCCTGGCTGACCCCTTCGGGGGTTTGCACGACCAACCGAGGCATGGCGAGGGCAATGGTGGCGCCCGCTTCTTCCGGGGGTGGTGTGACCACCGCCATGGCTTCGGTGGCCTCCACGGAGGGCGGAGGTGCAGCCGCCTCTTCGGCTTCCGGGCGGGAAGGTGGCGGTGGCGGGGCGGCGCCGCCCTCCAGCTCACTTTCGGAAAGCACAGCTTCCAGAAACCGCTGGCGGAGGGCTCCCGCTTCCGCCAAATGCCCTTCCACCTCGGCTACCTCGCCTTCGGCCTGAGCCAAAAGCTCCGCAAACTGAGATTGGGTGTACTCGCCTAAGGCGTTGCGGAACTCTATTTCTTCCTTGGCCAAGCGGGCGGCGTTGAGCTTGCGCTCCAGCTCCGTGACCACCGCCTTCAGCCGGGCGTACTCGCGCCTGGCCTTGTCCAAAAGGGGACGGGCTTGGCTTTCCAAGGCGGCAAAGCGCGCTTCGTAGTCTTTGCGCACGCGGGTGTACACCTCCGGGGAGACCCGGTCCTTCATGGCCACCATGCGGTCCAACCTTTCCTTGAGCGTGAGCTGCTCGGCCTTCAAGCTCTGCAGTTGCTCAATGGGTGATGTGTCTATGGCTTCCAGCTCCTTGAGCATAGCTTCCTCCTTTGGGCATTGCCAGGCACCAAAAGACGCTTGATGCAAAGTGAACCCAGCATTTGTCTCATGCTAGCACGGCCCGGTGCAGGGTCAAGGGATAAGCCGAGGCACGGTGCGGGTGTGGGCCAAACGTGGGCCGTGCTCTGCTGGTGTTTGAAGTGGTAAACTGCTATGACGAACCAGGAGCGAAAGAGGGGCGGGCATGGAGAAGCTTCCCGACGACAGACTCGCTGAAAGCTACGACCTGGAAGGGGTTATCCAGGCCGGTGAAGCCACTGTTGTCTTTCGAGGCAGGGCTCGGGCCTCGGGAGACCCGGTGGTGGCCAAGGTCCTTCGCCTTTCCGGAACCGGTGTGGGGGAGGTGCACCGCCTGCGGTTTTTGAAGGCGGTAAGCGCCCTCATCAAAAACGCGCCGGCGGGGGTTCCTCCACTAAAGGACGCGGCGTGGGGCCCGGAAGCGGCGGTGTTGCTCTTCGTCCCGGTCCCTGGAACCCGCCTCACCCAGCTCACTGGTCTCACCCCCTCGCAAGCTGCGCATATCCTGGAGCTGGCCGCCGCAAGCGTGGCAAGTTTGCACCAGGCCGCGGTGGCCCATCTGAACCTTACCCCCGACAACATCCTGGTGGTTTCGGCGGACAGGGTTTACCTCACGGGGCTGGGTTGGGGCTTTTTGAGGATGCCCGGCTCCGGGGCACCCTTTGCCGCCCCCGAGCTGCGAAAGGCCGTAGATTTGGCCGAACCCCAGCGCTGCGACGTATTTTCGCTGGCGCAAATTGCTGTTGAGCTGTTTGGCGCCCAGGTGGTTTACGAGGACGAAGAGGCTCGGGTGACCCTGCCGCAACCGGTGCGGGAAAAACTGCAAAACTGGCAGGAGCTGGAAGCCTGCCTTGCCCGCTGCTTGCATGAGGACCCCTTCGAGCGCCCGGCCTCTGTGGGTGAGCTGCGACAGGCGCTGGCAGCTGCGGTTTTGCCGGGGACCGCCGAGGAGGAGGGCACGGTTCGACTGCTGCCCGAAGAAGAGGGGGGCGTTCCGCCCCAGGAAGCCGGCGAGGAGGCTGCCACGGTGATCCTCCCGGCGGAAGGCCTTCCCGAGGCTGGGCCTTCGGAGGAGGCAGCTCCCCCCGAGCCCGAGCCAGTGCCGGCGAGCGAGCAGCCTACTGTGCTTGCAGCTCCAACTGGTGAGGAGGGAGCTCCTGCGCCTTCCCCCGAGCCCCCCCCTGCCCCTGCACCGCCGGAGCCTCAGGTCCCTGCGCCCCCGCCACCCCAACCGGCCGCCAAACCCCAGGCGGCACCGTCCCGGAGCAAGCTTCCATGGGTGGTAGGAGCGGTGGTGGGGTTGGGGCTGCTGGCGGGGCTGGGCCTGTGGCTCTTCTCCCGTGCGGGTTCGGTTTCGGCACCTGCTCCCACACCGGTACCGGTTCCCACGCGCCCCACGCCGGTGCCGACAACGGCCCAACAACCCTCTGAAGCGAGTTCGCTTCTGGCCCGGGGGGAGCTGCTGGCCGCGGGGGAACAATGGGAAGAGCTCCGCGGGCTTCTTGCCGGGGTGCAGGAGGCGGGCCTTACACCGGAGGAAAGAAGCAAGTACGAAGCGTTGCGGACGCGCCTTGCGGCTTTTGATCAAAGGCGGGCTCTGGAAAGCCTCCGCCGCTCGCTGAAGGCCGGGGATGTTTCCGGTTTGCGCAGGGCGCTCCGCGATTTTGAAGCCGTTAAAGGCCAGGAAGAAGCGCTTTCTGCTGAGGACCGCCATCTCGTAAGCCAGGCCCGAAGCATTAACCAGGTCATGACTCGCTTGGCCCAGGAGGAGAAGGCACAGCGGTGGGAGCAGGTGCTTTCCGAGGTTCAAAACCTGGAGCGCTTGCTCCCGGGCACCCGTGAGGCGGCAGCAGCTCAAGAGCGGGCGGCACAAGCTTTGGAGCAGCAGGCCAAAGTTGCGGAAAGCCAGGGGAACTACCCGCAAGCGCTTCATTTTCTGCAGACCCTTGAGCGCTACTTGCCGGCAAGGCCAGGGCTTGCGGAAAAAATCGCGCGCCTGCGGGAAGCTCAAGGGCGACAGGAGCAGCTCCGAAAGGTTTTGGACCGGGCGGCTCAGTTGGGCAACGAGGGTAAGCCCGAACAAGGCTTGGCGTTGCTTGCCGAAGTGGCCGCCAACGGGGGGATGGCCGCCGAGGTGGCCAAGCTCAAGGAAAAGCTGGCGGCACAACTGGCAGCTTTGGACTCCGGAGCGCCTGCGGTTGCCCCGCCGGCGCCGGGGTACAAGTGGGAGTACCCGAAAGGGCAGGTGGCCAAAGTGGAGGTGAAGGCCTCGGACGACCACGGGGTGGCCCGGGTGACGCTGTTTTTCCGCAAGAAGGGGGAGAAGAGCTACCGCTCTTTGCCCATGAGCAAGACCTCAGCCGGCACCTACGTGGGCGAAATCGTGCCGGCCACTCACGGTAATGAGGACCTGGAGTTTTACGTGTTGGCCGAAGATCACTCCGGCCATCAGGGGCTTTTGGCAAGCCCCGAACGCCCCCTAGAGGTGCGGCGCAAGCGCGGGCTGTTTGGTCTGTAGCTGGCGGGTTGCTTGACCCTTCTCGATGGCGGCGCTATATTGCCGCTAGAACGTTTCAGGCGCGCAAGAAAGGGGGCGATATGCTTTTCCGTTTGGTGTTGGTAGGTACCTCCATCTTGGGGTCTGCTTTGTGGGCGCAAACGCCGCGGGTGGAGCTGGTACCCAGCATTGGCTACGGTTGGGGCGGTCAAATCCGTGTGGAAGAGAGGGCCTTTCAGTTTAAGGACTTGGACGTGGACGTTTCCTCCGGCGGGAGTTACGGGCTGGTGCTGGATGTGCCGCTGGGTGCCTCCCTTGCGGGCGAGCTTTTGGTTTTGAGGCAGGACACGCAGCTCAAAGACAACCAAGCGCTGTTCGGTGAGGTTCCCGGTGGCTTCATCGAGCCTGACAGCAAACACATCCTGGACGTGGAGCTGACCACGGCTCAGGCCGGTCTTCTCTGGGTCGCCAAGCACGGACCCACACGCTGGCATTTGGTTGCCGGTTTGGGTGTGACCCACTTTAACTTCCTCCTGCCCATCCCCTCCGACACGGTGATGTCCTACAGCGTGGGCGGCGGTCTCCAGTGGGAGCTTTCCGAGCATTTGGGTTTCCGCCTGGAGGGCCGCTATTTTGCCGCCAATACCGATGAGTCGCTGCGATCTACGTACACCTTTGCCAACCCTGACTGCCGTGCCCCTTGCTCTTACACCTTTGCCTACAAGGACTGGTTCACCCAAACCTGGTTCACCGCGGGCCTAGCCATCCGCTTTTAGCCGCCGACCTGGCGGTAGAAGGGGGTGCCGAGCGCTATGGGTCGTGATTGGGAGCTCCGCGAAGAGACAGGGACTAAGATTCTAAGACTCAATCGTGAACTGGACGCCGAGGGGCTTTCTTCGCTCGAGGAGGTGTTGACACCTTTGATGACCACCCCAAAATCCCGCGTCATCATTGATCTTGCGGCCTGTCCCCAAGTTACCAGCGAGGTGCTACGGCTCTTTTTGGTTGCTGCCCGGCGGTTGGAAACGCAGGGGGGAGGCTTTGCGCTGGCCGCGCCTAACCCGGATGTTCAGCGGTTCCTCGAGCTATCTGGGGTGGCAAAGCTCTGCCGCGTGCTGCCCTCAGTGGCGGAAGCCCTGGCGGCTGTGAAAGGTGATGACCGTATGGAGCGTTTGGCACAAGCGGTGTTAACGCTGCTTGCCCGGGCGGAAGCCCGGGAAGGGGTTTAAAGGCTATGGAACTCCAGCTCCACCAGGCCAAAACGCAGGCGGTCACCGTGGGAGACGGTTCGCTCCTCGCCGGGGGTGAGACGCTGGCCGTTCACAAAGGTGCCGTTGCGCACGCCCACCTCCTCGCGGACGAACCACTGACCATCCCGCCAAAAAAGCGTGGCGTGGCGACGGCTGGTGGTTTTCTGGGGGTCCACGGCGGAAAGATCCACGCTAGGGGCCAGGCCGGTTACCGGGTCCTTTCGCCCTACGCTGTTTTCGGTTTCGGTGGACAACACGACGCGGAACCCGGAAGCCACGTGGATAAGCGAGGCGGCAGAAGCGCTCAGGGTCTCCACTGGTGCGGGCGGTTCGGGAACGGTAGCTGGCGCCTCCAGCGGTTGGGGTTGGGCGGTGCGCAAGCGATGGCAGAGCTTGCGCAGCATGCGCACGGCAATTTCCGGGTTGTGGCGGATGAGCTGGTCAAACGTTTGGCGGTCAATGCGCAGCAGCTGGCACGGGGTAAGCGTGCGGGCCGAAGCGGTGCGCGGGAGGTCTTCCAGCACCGCCATTTCCCCAAAGAAATCACCGTCTTCCAGCACCGCCAGAGGCACTTCTTTTTGGCCCTTTTGCGTCAGGATTTCCACCTTCCCTTCCTGGATGATAAACATCTCGCTCCCAGGCTCCCCTTGCCGGAAAACGTAGGTTCCAGCCGGGTAGGTGACCTGCAGATCTTCCAACACCGGGGCACCAGGTGTACTCACCGTAGCTTCCTCCCGAAAGCCAGCTTCCTTCCCTCCAAAGCTACGCCTGCCTTGGCGTGGCGTCAAGCGGAGGGGGTGCCGTGAGCGGCGGTCGCCTTACCTTGCCTATGCCGCTTGTGTCGACGCGCCCTGAGCAATGGATGGTGCCGCTGGCCAGGACCGTATGCCGGCTTTCGCGCCGGGTGTGGGGGGACCACCAGGCCGTGTGCTTGGTGGGGCGCTCGCCAGCGCTCACGCATCTCCTGGAAAAAATCGCCAAGGTGGCCCCGTTTTCCGAGCCGGTGTTGCTCCTGGGCGAATCGGGAACCGGCAAAGAGCTTCTAGCAAAGGCCCTGTATCTGTTATCACCACGGCGAGTTGGGCCGTTTATTCCGGTGAATTGCCCACAGTTTGAAGATGCTAACCTGACGGTGAGCGAGCTCTTTGGCCACAAGAAGGGGAGCTTCACCGGCGCCATTGCCGATCGCAAGGGAGCCTTTGAGCTAGCCACCGGCGGGGTCATTTTCCTGGACGAAGTGGCGGATTTGCACCTGTCGGCACAGGTCATGCTGCTCCGGACCCTGGCCAGCGGCGAGTTTCAAGCGCTGGGGGATTCCAAGGTTCGTCGGTCTGACGTGCGGGTGGTGGCCGCCACCAACAGGCCGCTGGAAAGCCTCCGGCTGGGGGATCGCTTCCGGGAGGACCTTTACTTTCGGTTGCGTTACTTTCGCTTGCAGGTCCCGCCCCTGCGCGAGCGGGGGGATGACTGGCTGGACCTGGTGGCGTTTACCTTGCACTGTCTAGCCACCAAGCACGGGGTGGAGAAGGTGCTTTCTCCCAAGGCCATGGATGTGCTGTCGCGGCATCGTTGGCCGGGCAACGTTCGTGAGCTCATCAGCGTGGTCACCATGGGCTACGCCATGGCCGAGGGGCGGACCATCGAGCCTGAGCACTTCATCGAGCTCTTGGGCGAGGACCCGGCGCCCAGGAGAAGGGTGGAAGACGAGCTGGTGCGCCAACTGGTGGAAAAGGGCGACTTTTGGCACCTGGTGCACGATGCGTTTTTGAACCGCGACCTCAACCGCGCGCAGGTGCAGCACATCATTCGCTGGGGGCTGGCCCACAGTGGCAACTCTTACAAGCGCCTTTTGCAGCTCTTTCATCTGCGGGAGGCGGACTACCAACGCTTCATGGATTTCCTGCGGCACCATCGGTTAAAGCCGCAATGACCCAAATTCGCGCGGTGGCCTGCGATCTGTTTGGCACCTTGGTGCACCTGCCGGATCCCTGGTTTCGCCGCCTGGCGCCCAAGCTTTTGGGCGTGCCAGCGCGGGCGTGGCTTTCCGCCGTACGTCGGGTTGGGCTTCGGCAGTCCTTTTCCGCAGTGGAGGAGCTCGTCAGTGCACTGGCGGAGCAAGCGGGGGCGTCGCAAAGCCAAGGACAGGAGCTCTTGGTGCAAGCGCTGCGGGAGCAAGTGGCACGGGCGCAGCTTGCCCCAGGGGCCGTATCGGTGTTGCGCTTCCTACGCCGGCGAGGCCTCAAGCTGGCCTTGGTCTCTAACCTCTCCTCAGCCCATGCCCGCGTGCTTGAGGATTTGGGCTTGCTGGAGTTGTTTGATGTGCAGCTTTTGTCCTGCAACCTGGGGATCACAAAGCCATCCCCCGAGGTTTTCTCCCGCTTGTCCCAGGAGCTAGGTCTGCCCCCTTCGCAAATCCTGGTTGTGGGAGACTCGGAGGCCTCCGATGGGGCGGCCCGACGGCTGGGGTTTCCGGTTTTGCTGGTGGGCTCCCAGCGTCTGCCGCGCTTTTTCCGTTTGGGCTGGCTCTCCTGGGAAGACCCCGGATTTGCCCCGCTACTGGCTGAGGGGCAAAGGCTGCCCCTGGGGCTGAAAACGTGGCGAGTGGAGCGCATTGAACCGCTGGCCGAAGGCCAGGAGGGACGGTACAACCTGCTAGCCACCGTGGTGGCCTCCTGTGGTGAGGAGGAGGAGCTTTTCTTTTGCAAGCGCTTCTGGGATCCGGCGGCGGCCTACGTAGATGCCCTGGCCCGGTCCCTAGCGCAAAGCCTAGAGCTACCGGTTCCCGAAGCCTGGGTGGTTGAGGATGGGGAGCCGCTGGGCATCTCCCAAGCGGTGAAGGGGAAGCCCTACACCTCGCCCCCCAATCCAGAGGTGGCCTTTGACCTCGGGGCCCACCTGGCCTTTGCCTACGCCTTCGCTAACGCCGACATCCGTCCCCGAAACGCGTTTGTGACCGTTGATGTGAAAGGGCGGGAGCGTCTCACGCTCATTGACTTTGAGCACTGTTTTTTAAACCTTGCCCTCCCCCCGGAACTGGTGGCTCAGAGCGAGGCTGCGGGGGCACTAGCGCGGATGACGTTGGTTCAAGCCCGCAGCCTCGCCAAGCGGCAGGTCATTACCCCCAAGACCATCGTGCGAGCCCGCAACGAGTTTTTTCCCTGGCGGGAAGCATCCGCGGCTGTGCGCGAGGCGTTTGCCGAAGGGTTTTCCTGGTGCTGGGAGCGCATGCAGGCCCATCAGGAAGAGCTTTTGGCTCCGGTACGTGCGGCGCTAGCGCACCAACCCCCGCTTCGGGTGGGAACCTGGCGTTTTCGCAGGCGCCTTGCCCTCTGTGACGTGGAAGAAATGGAATTCCGACTCCGCCAGCCCCTTTCGGAAGTGTTAGCGCTGTTTACAAGGGAAACCTAGGCACCTGGAGGCCCGACGCCAGCAATGGAGCGATAGCTCTATTTGCGTTCCTTTCGCTTCTAGACAAGTCCTTTTGGTACAACGTGTTACGTTTCTGGCAAGCTTGGCACGCCTCTTGCTCTTGGCAAAAGCGCGCGCGCAAAGAGCTGCAAGAGAAAGGAGGAAACAAAAATGCCAGAAGCTGTCACGTTAACCAGAGGGGAAGTCAACGATCTGATCGCCGGGTTTGCCACCAAGAACCCGGAGTACCGCAAGGCCCTCCTGGCCAAGCCCCGGGAGGTGGTGGGAGCGCAGCTGGGGACTTCCATTCCGCCTTCGGTGCAGGTGAAGGTCATCGAGGAAAAGCCCAACGAGTTTTACGTGGTCATTCCCCACGTGGCCAGGGAAGGCCAGGAGCTTTCCGACGCTGACCTGGAGCAGGTGGCTGGTGGCAAGAAGGACACCTACAAGTGCGAAGTCCAAGGTTTGGGCTTCGGCACCCGGGTGGAAATCAACGCCAGCCTCTTTTAAACGAAAAACAGGCCCACGGTCGCCTTTTGCGCGCCGGGCGACCGTGGGCCGCCTTTTCCGGAGGGATTCTTCTGACGATGGCCTCAAGGCTCATCCGTGGTGGGGCGTTTCTACAGGAGATTTTGGCTTTTGGGGAGAATACTGGGTCGCGCCCTCTTCAGGAAACTGCAGCACCACCCGTAGCCCAAGGTTGGCGGCAGGCGGTGAGCGGGGGTGCCAGTGACCTTTTCTCCAGGCGCTTGACGGCGGAGGGCCTGACCGAATCCGAGGCTTTGGCCCGCCTGCAACGGGGCCTTTGCTGTTTATCCCAAGAAACACCGCAGTGGCTTTTGCTCTTGCGGCGGGTAGTACCGGAGCGAGCCGTTATTGGTGAAGTGCCGCGGCTTTTGACGGAGGTCGTCCTCCCAAAGTGCCGCCGAGTTTTTGCGGCTTCGCTCTTTTCCCTAAGGGTGCCCGCCGCTATTGCCCAGCAGCTGGAAACCCATTGCCGGCAACTCCTGGAAGTGGCGGCTGTCAATCCGACGGCTGGGGCCTGGGAAGCCTTTGAGGAGCGACCCTTTTTGGCACGCTTGCTGGCCACCCGCGTTAATCAGTGGCTGCGCAGCTGTCGGACCCTGGCCCAAAGACTCCAGCGGGATCGGCTCGAAATCGAGCAGAGTCTGCTTGGCGGGCGAAGCCTGCAGGTGACCGAGCTAACCTTCGGCCTTTCCGACCGGCACCAGGAGGGGGAAACCGTGGCTCGCTTGGTTTCGGCCCCGGGCCTGGCCTTTTTCTACAAGCCCCGTTCTTTGGAGCCGGAGCGGGTGCTGGCGGTCTTTTTTGATGCCTTGCGCCCGGTGGGGATCACGCTGCCACCCTTGCCGGAAATGGTGGCTCGGTCCCGCTACGGATGGGTAGCAGAGGTGTCCCAGGCCAGCCTTCTTGCTCGCGAACAGGTGCAGCGGTGGTTCTTCACGGCTGGCCACCTGGCGGCTGTGGCTTGGCTTTTGGGGCTTTCAGATTTGCATTGGGAAAACGTGGTGGCAGGAGAGGACGGGCCCGTGGTGGTGGACGGCGAAACCTGGTGCCGCCCGCTCACGGTCTTCGATCCAAAAGAAGATAGCGACATCTTGGCCTCAGGGCTGGTGACGTTCCCCATGAATGGTCCCTCCGGCCTGCGGGACGATGGAGCTTTCCTCGGTGGCCACCGCCCGGGGGCGAGATCCCTACCGCTTTTTGCCGGACAACCCGTGGATCCCTGCCAATACCGAGAGGAGATCGTGGCGGGTGCTCGCGATGCTTTGGAAAAGCTGCTGTGGGCCTGGCGAAGTGGGCAGCTTCGTTTGCCATTTAATGAGCTTTCGCGGCTCCAGGTCCGCTGGGTGGCCCGTCCCAGCGAGGCCTATGCCTCTTTCTTTCGCTCGGCCTTGCAAAACTCCAGAGTTCGCGAGTGTTGGCAGCTCAGTGTGTTAGCGGAAACCCGATGGCGCGGGCCTTTGGCCGCGGGTATGGACATCCGCGCTCTCGTCCCGTTCCTGCGTGCGGAAACGCTGGCTCTTCACAGCTTTGCGGTTCCCCGGCTCACGCTGCCGGCAGCCCGCCGCTGCGGCGTGGTGCGGCGTTCCGGCCAACAGCAAATCCTGCTCCGACTGAGGCGGTTGGATCACAAGTTCATCAAGCACCAACTGGCGGTCTTAGCGGCGAGCCTCCACAACCTGAGGGAAGACCCAAGGGCGGGGATGCGGCAAGCCGCCAGCGAGGTAGCTGCTGCGTTGCGCCAGGGGGAGGCCGCTCTCGGCCTGGAAGTTGGGCCCTTCCTGCGCCGGGGATGGGCGGGGTGGGCCCTGGCCTGGGCTGCCTGGGCAAGGGCCAGCGGCGATGCAACGGCCAGGCAACGGGCGCGGCAATACCTAGAACGGCTCCAAGGGGAGCTTCAAGGTGGAATCCCGGGAAGCTGGCTTCCGGGTTATGCCTCCGGTTTCGGTGGGGTGGTTTACGCCTTTTTTGCTTGCGGTTGCTGGCTTGAAGAGCCAACGTTTTGCGAATTGGCCCGTGGTCTTGCAAAGGAGGCCTTGGGCAGATCCGAACCCCTGGAACACCTGGACGTGGAGGCGGGTGTTGCCGGCTTGCTTCTGGGGGTTGCGGAAACCGTCCGGGGCCTGCCTGAGTTGCACGAGGCGTTAGAGAGCGGGGCGGCTAGTCTCTTGGCCGCAGTTCAAGGGGCGGCGGCCAACGGGGGCAAAAGCATTTGGAAGCCGGGCTTCGCCCACGGCATTTCGGGGGTGGCGGCAGCGCTTTTGCGGGTGGCTGAGGCGACCGGTAACCGGCGGTGGGCTCGGGAGGCGGTGTGGCTCTTGGAGCGGGAGCCCCGGGCGGGCACCTGGTGGGCGGAGGCCGAGCTTCCAGCCGGTGAAACCGTTTCGGTGGGCCTTAACGGCTGGTGCCATGGACCGGCGGGGGCCCTGGCGGCCAGGAAGCTGGTGCCTGCCGAATTGGGGACCCCACACCTTGCCCGGCAAAACGCAGAGGCCTACGCCCGACTTATTCCTTTGAAGCTTTCCAGCCCCTTGAGCTTGTGCTGTGGTAGCATTGGTCGTAGCGAAATCTCGTTGATCATCGGCGAGCTCGCTGGCGACGAGCGGCTCATGGACGAGGCGACGAAGCTGGCCGCGCTGCTCTTCAGCTCGGGGCTTTGGCGGCGGGAACTGGATCCGAAAGGAGGCCTTTTCGACGGTTTGCCTGGCTTCCTTTTCCACCTTTCTCGGTTGTTGCTTCCCGGGCAGTTGGGTTCAGTTTTGGTCGGAGGAGTGGAGGGAGCGAAGCCATGGAAATAAAGCTGCTTGCTCCGCCTACTGACCCGGCCTTCCTGCCCATGACGTTCCCGGCCTATCGGCATCTCTTGACCGTTGAGGTGGGCCCCAAGCTCTTAGGTGAAGCGGGATCGCCGCCGGTGCAGCCCGTGGCCCTGGGGGCTTTCCTGGCAAGCGAAGCCGTGGGCTTGGCTCTTTTAGCCCTGCCTTTAGGAGAGCGGGAAACCGCGGAGCTCCTTTCGGTATACGTGGTCGGCGAGCACCGAGGGAAGGGTTGGGGCAAGAAGCTGGTGCAGGCCGCGGAAACCGTGGCATCCAACGCCGGTTTTGCCAACCTGGGGGTGGTGTGGACGGAGGGGGGCAGCGGGAGCCAGTGGTGGGCGAAGGTGTCCCAGGAGCTGGGCTGGGGCCCGCCGGAGCGACGAACCCTTTCGGTGTTGTTCACCGCCCAGGAGGCGCTGCGTTTTCCCTGGCTGGACCGTTTTCCCGTGCGGGAAGGGTGCGAAATCGTGCCCTTTGTCAGCGTAACCCGCGAGGAAATGGAAGCCCTGAAGGTCTCGCAGGAGAAAAGCCCATGGATTGCCCCTGACCTCGTTCCGTGGCGCTACGTGGAGGAGGGGTTCGAGGAGCGCACCAGCGTGGCCTTGCGCGCCCCGGAAGGCATTATGGGCTGGGTGATTAACCATGCATTAAGTGCGCAGTGGTTGCGTTTTACCTGCAGCTTTATCCGCAAAGACTGGGGTCGGCGGGGCAGAATTCTGCCGCTTTTTTCCGAGTCCATCCATCGCATGGTAGAAGCGGGATTTACGATGGCTTCCTTTGTCGCTCCGGTACGCCACCCCACCATGGTGCGGTTTGTAGAAAAGCACATGGCCCCGTGGGCGCAGCAGGCACGGTGGACCTTGGGAAGCACAAAAAAACTGCAGCACCAACCGCAATGGGTAACGCGGGCTGGATGAGAAAGGGGAGGTCATATGCGAAAGGGAAAAGCTGTGGCTATGGCCGTTTGCGGGATTCTGGGGCTTGGGAGCACGGCGTGGTCGCAGGGAAGGGGAGTTGAGGCGCCGAGTTTCCCCCCCCTCCAAAAACGCGAGCTGACGCTTTCGGAGGCTCTCAAATTAACCTTGGCCCATGAGCCCAATTTGGCATTAAGACGGGAAGATGTGAAGGCAAAGGAAGGGATTTCGCTGCAAGCGGCGGGAGCCTTTGACCTTACGCTTATTGGCAACGTTTCCTATGAGTTCACGCAGAGGCCCTTATCCGCGGCGGAAAAGCTTGAGCAGAAAAAAAAGCGGGACGAGATTCGGGACGAAATCGCCAAGGCTGAAGCCAAAATGGCCCAATACGATCAAATGATTCAACAGTTGTTGCAAGCTCGCTCGGATTTGCAGAGCGGTTTGATCCCGGCTGGTGTAAGTTTTTTGGACCCCCAATTGCAGGCACAGTGGGAGGCGATGCTCGTCCTGTATCGCAATGCCTCCCCCGCCCAGCAAGCCCAAATCCGCCAGGACATCATCAACTGGATCGAATCGCGTTTGGGTGAGCTCACCATTGCCAGAAACGAAGAGCTGGCCACGGCGGTGGGTGGAAGGCAGGAGCTGCGGCAGCTGGGGCCCGTGGCGGAAGTGGAGCAAACCCAAAGGGGCACCATTGACCTGCAGCTTTCCAAGCACTACCGCACCGGATTGACCCTCACGCCGTTTATGAACCTCTCCGGTGAAAGCCTGCGCTACCAGGGCAAACCCAAGAGCGACAAGTTTGGCGGTCCCGGACGGGAGGACACGTACAACGCCACCTTGGGCTTTTCCGTGAACATCCCACTGGGGCGTGGCAAGGGCGTAGAATCGGCGGCAGCTGCCGAGCAATCGAGCTTGATTGACTGGGAGGCCAGCCGCAAGACCCTGGCGTTTACCGCCTCTCAAAGCGTGCTCGCCACGGTTTTTGCCTACCTCGACCTCTACCGTGCCCAGGAAACCGTGGCGGTGTACGGGCGTTCGTCCGAGCTCCAGGGGCGTCTTTTGGAGCTGGTGCAGGCGTTGGCCGAAGCCGACGAGATCCCCCGTGCCGAGATCTCCCGCATGCAAGCGAGACAGGCTGAGGTCACCTCCCAGTTGCAAGCAGCCAAGAGCAGCCTGGCTCAGGCGCAGGTGGCGCTGGCCACCGCCATGGGCGTGAGCATCGCCGAGCCCTCCTCGTTACCCCAAGCCGTGGAGGGCTTTCCGCCTCCGCCCTCGCCTTCTGACCTGGCGGCGGTTTCCGCAGAGGCTCTGGCCGAGATGGGTGCCAGCCGCCGCTTGGACGTGGCGGCAGCCCGCGACCTGGAGAGGTCCGGGCGGGTGCTCTGGCGGGCGGCGGTCATTGATTTGGCTGCCAAGAAGGACCTGGACTTCAAGATTTCCTATGCCGGCCTTTCCGATGCCGGCGGCAACATGGGGCACAACCTGGGCCGAGCGCTTTTTGGCAATTGGGCTGGTCCCTCGGCGAGCCTCAGTTTTGCTTATGAAAAGCCCCTGGCCAACCTCACCCAGCGCGGGCAGTTGGAACAGCGCCAGGCCCTGTGGGCCCAAAGGCAAATTTCTGCAGCCGATGCCGAGCGTCGGGTACGCCTTGATGTCTTGCAAACCTGCATTACCTTGGAACAACTCCTCACGCAGCTGGAAGCAGCCAAAGTTTCCGCGCAAACAGCGCGGCAAGCTTTTGAAAACGAACTGGAAAAGTTCCGTTTCGGGCGTTCCACGCTTATTGACACGATCCTCACCGAGCAGCGGGCGGTGGAAGCCGATCTCACCGTGATTCAAGCGCAATTTGCGGTGGCGCAGACCCTGGCCAAGCTGCGCTTCGATACCGGAACCCTCGTGGAAGAAACGCCGGAAGGCGAGTACCTGGTGGTGGGTGATCTTTGGGCTTTGCCCAGGACCCAGCGGTGAGGTGGACCATGAGGCGGCAACCAGGTTTTTTGGGCCTAGCCGTTGCAATGCTGAGTTGGCTTTCGAGCCCCTGGCTTTTTGCCTCTCCCTCCAGCCAACCTTGGGTGCCCCCTACGGCCAGCGGTGGGTCTTTGGGATTGCAGCAAGCCCTGACGCTGGCTTTGACCCACGATCCGGCAGTGGCCCAAGCCCGGGCCACTAAAGCGTTTAACCTTGGGAGCTGGCGCTTGCAGCAAGGGGCCTTTGATGAGGTGTTTACCTTTGACGGGTCTTTTTCCCGGGACACGTTACCGCTTGCCAGCGGCCTTTACAAGAACGAGCTGGTCCGGCGGAGGATTTTGCGGGGGGTGGCCAACGCCTTTGAAGCGTTGGCGCAAGGGATCCAGCAGCAACTGGATTCTGGAGAATTGGGGCCGCTTCCTGAGTGCGTTGAAACCACCATCACCATTGGCACAACGGTGACCGAAGTCCACTGCGTGCCCAACACGGTGTTTATTGACCTGGAAGCCCTCCTCCGCGGCTATGAAGACGCCGGTCTTCCGGAAGCCGTGCAAGCGGTACGGGACGCCTGGCGCCGGCAACTGGAAACCTATCTCGCCACCGCCCGCTTGGTGGCTTACGTGAGCCGGCAAATCTTGCGCCAGCAGGGCGTGGCCCCCACCATTGAGGATCGCGACACGCTCGCGTATTCCTTTGGTCTTACCAAGCTTTACCGCAACGGGATTCAGTTGGCGCCACAAGTCCAGATCGAAGCTGTGCGCGACACCTGGCGGGGCAAGCCTTTGGATCCTTCCTTTGGCGGCAAGGGGGTTTTGGTTTCCTACACATCCCGCATGGGCTTTCAGCTGGACATCCCCCTCGGCCGGGGTGGGGGTTACGTTTCCGCGCAAAGTGCAGAAAGGGCAGCCCAGGCACAGGCGGAAGCCAGCGCCTACAGCGAAGGAGCCACCCTCCAGCGCACCGCGCTCAGTACCTGGGTGGCTTACTACAACGCTGTGGCGGCGTGGGAACGTCTTCGGCTCTTTCAGGAAACGGTGACCCGCGAGGAAAAGCTCTTCGAGCTCGCCAAAGCTTTGGTGGAGGCTGACGAGATAGCCCCTGCGGATACGGTGCTGTTGCAAGCACGGCTGGCTCAGGCGCAAGCACAAGCCGCCCAGGCGCGGGAAGCCTACCAGCGGGCCCGGGTGGAGCTTTTGTCCACGATGGGCTTTTCTGCTTTTGACCCCAGCCACCTCCCCGAGCTTTCCGATGCTCTCCCCGAGCCCCCGGGAGAACAAGAGCTTGAGGCCTTGGCAGCCAAGCTTGTGAGGCAAGAGCTGGCGGCAGCCAGACCAGAAGTGGCGGCCGCCAAGCTGGCCGCTAAAGCCGCTAGCTTCCTGGCGGACGCAGCACGGGCCGACCTCCGCCGGGAGGTGAACCTCTCCTTCACCGCTTGGTACACGGGTTTGCACGAGACCCCCAAAACCATGGCCGCCACCCGCTGGTGGCCGGGGGCAACCAAGGCCTTTGGTGAGGGCTTCACCGGGCCTTCGGCGGTGCTTTCCTTGAACTTTTCCTTGCCTTTTGCCAACAGCTTTGCCCGTGGACGTCTGGCCTCAGCTCGCGCTTTAGAACGGCAAGCCCTCATCCGCCAGGTGGACCTGGAGCGCACCATTGGGTTGCGGGCCACCGAGCAGGTAGCCAAGGTGAGGGAGCGAAAGGCCGAGTTTTTGGCACGGGTGCAGGGCGCGGAAGCGGCGGCCAAGAGCCTGGAAGCGGCGCAGGAGCTCTTCCGCGCCGGTGAGCTGGGGATGGTCGACCTCATCGTCACCGAGGAAGCGCTGATTGCCGCGCAGATTGCCATGGTGAAAGCCCAGTTGAGCTTAGCCACCGACGTGGTGAAGTTGCGGTACGAGCTGGGTGAGCTTCTGCCGCTCCAGGTGCAAGGCACAGAGGTCCGGGTGGGGGAGCTTTAGGTTATGGCCTCCAACCTGTTCCGCAAAAAAGCGCTTGAAAGGCTCTCGTCTCCCGAACGGCTGGACGAGCTCATGCAGGTTACGTCGCCGGCTGGGTGGCTGGCCTTGGGTGGATTGGGGTTTGCCATCGTGGCGGCCATCGTGTGGGGCATCATCGGCAGCATTGCTGTGAAGGTAAACGGCAAGGGCATTCTCATGCGCGGCGGCTCGGTTTTCGAGATTACCTCCACGCTAGCCGGGCACGTGCTTACGGTGGAGGTGGAGCCGGGGCAAATGGTGGCCTCCGGGGACGTGGTGCTGCGTTTGGATCAGCCCGAACTGCGGGTGCGCTACGAAAACACCAAGGAGGAGCTGGCGGCCATTTCTGGACATGGCGCCGAGCAAGCGGTGGCCCAATCGCAGCTGTTAGCTCGTTACCAGACGCGAGCTGCGGAGCTGCGCAAGAAAATCGAAAACCAGCGCAAGCTGGTGGAGCGGGGGCTTCTGACTGGCTCGCAGCTTTTGCAAACCCAAGCCGAGCTCACCGCTACCGAGGAAAGCATTGCCAACTTGCGGGCCTCTTCCGCGGGTCGCAGCGTGCAAATTGAGCAGGTGCGGGCCAGGCTTAAGGAGCTGGAAGCCCAGCTGGCCCAGCTGGTGGTGAAAAGCCCCTACAACGGTCGGGTTTTGGAGGTGACCACCAACGTTGGGGATCTGGTGCAGCCCGGGACACGGCTGGTGACTTTGGAAGACCCCTCGCAACCCTTGAAGGCTGTGCTCTTCGTGCCGGCGGCGGAAGGGAAGAAGATTGCCCCGGGGATGCCGGCCAACGTTTCCCCCTCCACGGTTCGTCCCGAGGAGTACGGCTACATCGTGGGCAAGGTGGAAGAGCTTTCCGAGTTTCCCCTGACTCCCGAGGCCTTAAAGCGCATCCTCCGCAACGAACAGCTGGCCCAGGAGCTTGCGGGTCGGGCCACCCCCATTCGCGTAACCGTGGAGCTCGTCCCGCAACCTGATGCCCCTTCCGGCTTCCGCTGGACCTCGGGCAAGGGCCCGCCTCTGAAGGTCTTCCCTGGAACCCTGTGCCAGGGCTCGGTAGTGGTGGAAACCAAACGCCCCATTGCCTACATCATCCCGCTGGTCAAGCGGGCCACCGGTGCCGGGTAGGTTGTCTATGGCTACTGCAGCGCAGGAAACACCGCAAAGCGCGCCACTGCCTCCGCCGCCCAACAAGCGGGTGAGGACCCCCACCGTCCTGCAAATGGAGGCGGTGGAGTGCGGGGCGGCAGCTCTGGCCATCATCCTGGGCTACCACGGGCGGATCGTGCCCCTGGAAGAGCTGCGGGTGGAGTGCGGGGTTTCCCGGGATGGGTCCAAAGCGTCCAACGTCCTGCGCGCCGCCCGCAAGTACGGCCTGGTGGCCAAGGGTTTCAAGTACGAGAACATAGACAAGCTTTACGACCTGCCGCTGCCGGTGATCCTGTTTTGGAACATGAACCACTTTTTAGTGCTGGAGGGGTTCAAAGGCGGCAAGGTGTACCTCAACGATCCCGCTTCGGGACCGCGGGTGGTGACGCTGGAGGAGCTGGACGCCTCGTTTTCCGGCGTGGTGCTTACCTTTGAAAAGGGACCGGAATTTCGGGAAGCCGGTGAAAAGCCCAGCATGGCAGCGGCTTTCCGCCGGCGTTTGGAGGGCTCGGAAGAAGCCATTTTGTTTGTGCTTTTGTGTGGGCTTTTCTTGGTGGTTCCGGGTTTGGTGATACCTACTTTTTCCCGAGTGTTTATTGACGACTACCTGGTAGGCGGCAGACAGTCCATCGTCACCCCGCTTTTAATCGGCATGCTTTTGACTGCACTTTTGCGCATGGGCCTTACCTACCTGCAGGAGTACTACCTCTTGCGGCTTGAGACCAAAATTGCCCTATCAAACTCCACAGGATTTTTCAACCATATCTTGCGTTTGCCGGTGTCCTATTTTGCTCAAAGGTACGCCGGAGAAATCGGCTCCCGTTTGCAAATTAACGACAAAGTAGCGGAAATGATTTCGGGAAAACTCACCACCACGGTCATTGATTCGATCTTGGTGGTTTTTTACGCGGTGCTCATGATGCTTTACGACGTTCCCCTCACCTTGCTTTGCATTTTCTTGGGGCTTGCCAACGTAATCGGGATGAAACTTGTGGCTCGCCGCCGGGTGGATGCCTCTCGACGCATGCAGCAGGACTACGGCAAGCTCATGGGGACCGCCATGAACGGCCTGCAGCTCATGGAAACCATCAAGGCTACAGGAGCCGAATCGGAGTTTTTTGCGCGGTGGGCCGGGTACCAGGCCAAGGCCCTCCGCTCCCAACAGGAACTGGACACGCTGTCCCAGCTTTTGAACGCGGTTCCGCCTTTGGTTTCTAACCTCACCACCGCCATGATCCTGCTTTTGGGCTCCATGAAGGTGATGGACGGGGGCATGACCGTGGGCATGCTGGTGGCGTACCAAAGCCTCATGGCTTCCTTTAACAAGCCGCTATCCACCCTGGTGGGCTTTGGCGCCGCAGTACAGGAGCTGGAAGCCGACATGAACCGCCTGGACGACGTGCTGCGTTTCCCCCAGGACGAGCAGTACCGCCGGGATGGGCGGCCTTCGGGGGCCGTGAAAGCTGCCGAAGTTCCCAAGCTTGCCGGCGAAGTGGAGCTTCGCGACGTCACCTTTGGCTACAGCCCCCTGGACCCGCCGCTTATCGAAAACTTCAACTTGAAAGTTCGCCCAGGGAGACGGGTTGCCATCGTGGGACGCAGCGGCAGCGGCAAATCCACGATCTCCAAGCTTTTGGCGGGGCTTTACAAACCCTGGTCAGGGCAAATTCTCTTCGATGGGGTGCCGGTGGAAAAGCTCCCCCCGGAGCTGGTGCGCAACTCTTTGGCCTTCGTGGACCAGGACATCTTCCTGTTTGGTGGCACCGTTTACGAAAACGTCACCATGTGGGACAGCACCCTACCGCGGGCGGCGGTAACCAAAGCGTGTCGGGATGCCGCCATTGACGACGACATCCAGGCCCGCAACGACAAGTACGACGCCCGGGTGGAGGAGGGGGGCCGCAACTTTTCCGGAGGGCAAAGGCAGCGGCTGGAAATTGCCCGGGCCCTGGTCGGGGACCCCACGATTTTGGTTTTGGACGAGGCCACCTCGGCTTTGGATCCGGCCACCGAGCTGTGGGTGGACGAAGCGGTGCGGCGGCGGGGGTGCACCTGCGTGATCATTGCCCACCGGCTTTCCACCATCCGCGATGCCGACGAAATTATCGTCATGGAGCGGGGTAAGATCGTGCAACGCGGCACCCACGACGAGCTTAAGGACCAGCCCGGCTTGTACGCCGAGCTCATCAAGCACTGATGGCCAGCAAACCTCCCCGCCCCGCCTTCGTGAAGATCAGCGAGTCGCCGGATTCGGCACTGGTGGGAAAGACCATCCTGTTGGAGGCTGTGTCTTTCGTTTTGGGGCGTTCCCCGGATTGCCAACTGGCGGTTCAGGACAAAGCCATGTCCCGGCGGCACGCCGAGCTCAAGCTGGTGGATGGGACCTGGCTTTTGGCCGATTTAGGCTCGGCCAACGGCGTTTGGGTGGGGGGAAGAAGGGTTGCCGAACACCAGCTGCAAAACGGCGAAAGCTTCCGCCTGGGGGCTACGGTTTTCGTTTTTCACTTGGGAGCCGAGGAGGAGCAGGAAGCCACGGTGAGGCTGGAGGTGCCCACGGCTGCGCCAGCGCCTCCGGCACCGCTCTCCGCGGCTCCTGCGGCTCCTCCATCCCCCGCGTACCAGCCTTCGGTGGAGTTGTCCGCAACCTTAAGCGAAGCGCTAGCCCAATGGGGCCAAACCCGGCAGGTGAGCGGCAACACCCCCTGGGTTATCGGGGACGAAACCACCGCCTGGTACGTGAGCGAAGGGCAAGTGGTGCTGTTTACCGTGCCCTTGGACGAGCGGGGCGAACCGCAGGGGGCGCGGGCGCACTTTTGCACGCTGGGCCCCGGCAGCCTCATTTTCGGCATGGACTTCAAGCGCTTTGGCCTGGGAGCCGGCATCTTGGCGGTGGGCAAGGGTGGCACCAAGGTTATCGAGGTGGCTTTGAGCCAGCTGAAGGTGTTCGCCAAGCAGGAGCGCTTCCGGCAAGAGCTGGCGGCTTTGGTGGACGCATGGGTTCAAACGGTGGCTTCGGCTTTTGCCGCTTCCCTTGGTGGCGGGCCTCCGCCTACGGTGGTGGCCACCGCAGGGGCGTCGGTGGAGGTGCCCAACGGTGGGTGCCTGCGCGGTGGGCGGGAGGTGAGCTGGCTCGAAGTTGTAGCGGGCGAGCTGCTGTTTGTGGGGTGGGAACCGCTGCAACAGGCCCGTGCCAAATCCGGGGATCTTTTGGAGCAGCTGAGCCGACTGCGGGCGGTTTTCCCTTTGGCCACCGATACCTGGATGATTGCCGCTAACCCCGCCGACCAGGCCACGGTGGTGCGGGTCCATGCCACCGCTGAGGCCATAGCTACGCCGGCTTTTTGGGCAGGTCTGGCCAGCTTCCACGAAATCGTGTGCCGCTGCGAGTTCATCAACAAGCGCTTGGGGCTTGTGGATGAGCTGCACCGCTTGCGGGTGAAAGCCGAGCACGCGCGCGCTGCTGGGGAAGAGGCGGAGCGGGAAATTGCGGGGGTCATGGCCGAGGGGCAGGAAGAAGCCGGGCACATGGCAGGTCCCAGCCGCGACCCGGTGCTGGACGCTGTGCGGCTGGTGGGCGAGGCCCTGGGAATGAGCGTCCGCGACCACCCGGAGGTGGACAAACGCGCGGATTTGCGCACCCGTTTACAAGCCGTGGCCAAGGCCTCCCGCTTTCAGGTGCGGCAGGTGGCTCTCAGGGACGACTGGTACCGCCGGGACCAAGGCCCCATTCTGGGCGCCTGGGAGGAGGGCGGAGGCCCGGTGGCGCTGGTGCCCAAGGGGGCCAAAGCCTACGAGTACGTGGACCCGGCTACCGGCGAACGCGGCCTGGTCACCGAGGCTGTGATTCAGCGTCTTTCGGGCTTTGGCTACGTGTTTTACCGTCCCTTCCCCGATGGCCCGCTCACTGCCCGGGACCTCATTCGCTTTGGCCTCCGGGGCTTGAAGCCGGACGTGCGATGGGTGGTGGCCATGGGGGTGGGGCTGGGCATCTTGGGCACCATCCCTCCCTATTTCACCGGCCGGCTTTTTGACACTGCCATTCCCCAAGCGGACCGGGCGCTTTTGTGGCAGTTTGTGGTGGGGCTTTTGGTGGCGGCGTTGGTTTCCAGCGCCTTTAAGGTGTGTCAGGCCATTGCCATTTTGCGCATCCAGGGAAAGATGGATTACTCCATCCAAGCGGCACTTTGGGATCGCCTGTTAAATTTGCCCTCCAACGCTTTGCGCCAGTACACCGCCGGCGATTTGGCAGACCGCGCTCAAGGGGTGGACAAGATCCGTGCACTGGTGGCCGGTGCCGGCATCAACTCCATCCTGGGCTTTTTGAGCTCGATTTTTTACGTTTTTTTGATGGCCAAATACAGCTTGCTTTTGGCCGCCGCCGGCATGGGCATTTCGTTCTTGTACGTGGCGGCCACCACCACCGCCAACTACCTGCGCTTGCGCCAGGAACGGCAGGAAATGGGGTTGCGGGGAACCATTACCGGCATGGTGCTGCAGTTCATTACTGGTGTGCCAAAAATCAGGGTTGCTGGCGCCGAAAACCACGCGTTTAAAACGTGGGCTAAAGCGTACGCGCAGCAGCGTCGGCTTTTGTTCCGCATCGGCCAAATCAAAAACGCCATTCAAGTCCTGACGTCGGGCTTTCCAGTGCTTTCATCATTGGGCATATTCTACGTTCTGTGGAAAATTCAGGAGGCAGCGCTGGCTAAAGGCCAACCCCCTTCCATTACCACCGGTGATTTCATTGCCTTTAACGCCGCCTTTTCTGCCTTTGTGGCTGCGCTGCAGGGTTTGGGCGATGCGTCTTTGGACATGCTGCGCATTGTACCGATTTACGAGCGCTTGAAACCTATTGTGACCACGCCGCCAGAGTTGGACGAAGCGCGGGCTTATCCAGGGAAGCTTCGCGGTGAAATCCAGGTCTCCCACGTTTCCTTCCGCTACAGCGAAGATGGTCCGTGGATCCTCAACGACCTTTCGGTGCACATTAAGCCCGGCGAGTTCATTGCCTTTGTGGGCGCTTCAGGTTGCGGAAAATCCACGCTCATGCGCATCCTTTTGGGCTTTGAAACACCCACCCGGGGTGCGGTGTACTACGACGGGCAGGATTTGGCAACCCTGGATTTGCGGGAAGTTCGGCAGCAAATTGGCGTAGTGCTGCAAAACTCCACCCTTTTGCCCACCGACATTTACCGCAACATCGTGGGTTCGTCGGGGCTGCCGGTGCAAGCCGCGTGGGAGGCCGCCGCCTTGGCTGGGCTTGCGGAGGATATTTCGCAAATGCCCATGGGCATGCACACCTACATTTCTGAGGGCGGCGGTGGGTTTTCCGGCGGGCAGAGGCAAAAGGTGCTCATTGCCCGGGCCTTGGTGCGCAAGCCGAGGATCATGATTTTTGACGAAGCAACCTCGGCCCTGGACAACCGCTCGCAAGCGGTGGTCATGGAAAGCATCGAAAAACTGCAAGCCACACGCATCGTCATTGCCCACCGGCTTTCCACCATCATCAACGCCGACCGCATTTGCTACCTGGAAGGCGGGAAAATCATTGAAGAGGGCAGCTTCCAGGAGCTCATGGCCAAGGGCGGCAAGTTCGCCCTCCTGGCCCAACGCCAGATGGCGTAACCTGCTTTCCGACCAGAGTTCTGTGAAGCTGCAAAAACCCCGGCTGTGGCGAAGCGGAGCGACTCACTCACGTTTCTTTTTTCCGGCATCTGAGGTGTTAACCGCATCCCCGCCTTGGGAAGCAATCGCGTTTCTCTGTCGCTTTCGGGCAGATCCTTAGGTGAGGCTACCACCCCCTTTTCGGGCGGGCTTGACAACGTACTGCGACTCATACTAAAAATAGAAAAAATGCGGGATGGCCGCGCGCGATGGCGGCGAAGAACCGGGCCACCTGGAGAGCACCGACAAAGCGGGAAGAGCTGTCCCCAAAACAAGGATGGAAGGAGAAAAACCATGGGGCGGCTCAGAAAAAAGTCGGCCATGCAACGCGGGATAATCCCTGAGGACCAGGGGGCGTGTTTCCGTTGGGGTGTGCTGCTTTTGGTCGTGCTCGCCGCAACGCGGGTAGGTGCGGCCACCTACACTGTGACGACCCTCGGGGACGTGGTGGCCAACGACTCCGTGTGCTCCTTACGGGAGGCGATTGAAGAAGCCAACGACGGCACCGATACCGACTGTGCCGGCTCACCGAGCAGTGCCGACGACACCATTACCTTTAGCGTTGCCGGCACAATTACACTTGGCGCTCCCCTCCCCAATATCGTCACCGCCGCCACTGCGGGCGCGCTGACCATCAATGGTGGCGGGAATATCACCATCAGTGGCAACAATGCCGTGCGGGTGATGTGGGTGAACGGTGGCGGAAATCTCACCCTACAGAGCCTGAGAATTTCTAACGGAAGGACCACCGGCTCCACTCAAGGCGGCGCCGGAATCTACAACGATGGCGGCACACTGACGTTGACGAACAGCACATTCTCCGACAATAGCTCCACTGGTGGTTCGCTGGCGAACGGCGGGGGAATTTACAATAACGGCGGCACGGTATCGGCGACCGATAGCACGTTTTCTTACAACGGCGCTGGGGGCGAGGACAGCTACTTTTATAACCACGGCGGCGCCATTTATAACAACGGCGGCTCGTTGATTGTGATTCGAACCACCTTTTTCAGCAATTTGGCCAACAGCGGCGGGGGCATCTACAACACCGGCGGTTGGGCGACGGTGATCAGCAGTTCCTTCCTTGCGAACAGCGTGCTCTATTTTGGAGGCGGTATCTACAACCATACCGACGCTACGCTCGTGGTGACTAATAGCAGGTTCTCTGCCAACAGCGCCGCCCACGGCGGTGGCATAGCCAACGGATTTGGTGGCACGATGGATGTGACAAACACCACGTTTTCCGCCAACAGCGCTAGTACAGATGGCGGTGCCATCCTCAACAATGGAACAACGCATTTAACCAACAGCACCCTATCCGGGAACAGCGCCGGGTTCGACGGCGGTGGCATCTTCAATCTCTGGTGGCTCATGGTCACGAACACCACCTTGTCGGGCAACAGCGCCGCAAATTCGGGCGGCGGCGTCCGCGTGGCTACGGGCTGGGTGACCCTAAGAAACACTCTCGTTGCCAACAGCACCAGCGGTGGGGACTGTGTGGGGACGCTGACCGGCATCAACATTAATAACCTCATCGAAGATGCCACCAACGCTTGTGGTTTGACTAACGGCGTGGCCGGTAACATCATCGGCATTGACCCCGGCATCGGCGCGCTCACCGGCTCGCCGGCGTACTTCCCGTTGAACCCTGGTAGCCCAGCCATAGACACGGCGGACAACGCCACCTGCGCTGCCGCACCGGTGAGCAACCAATCGCAAAACGGCGTCACCCGCCCGCAGGACGGGAATAACGACGGTACATTCGCGTGTGACATTGGCTCCTTTGAGGCGCCGGCAGTGGCAGCCCAGGCGGACATGTCGGCGGCCCCGGGGTCGCTTCCGGGAGCGCTCGGTCCTGGGCAGGCCGTTTCGGGCTTGAGCTTTTCCTGCACCAACAACGGGCCCGACCCGGCCACCAGCGCTACTTGCTCGATTGCCGCCTCGGCGGGGACGGTAAGCAACGTTTCCTGCGTCCCGCCGGTACAGGTGAGCTCGCTTTCCGCGGGCAGCTCTATTGCCTGTAGTTTTGACTTCACCGCTCCGGGCAGCCCAGGCGGCAGTGACACCCCCGAAACCGGCGTCACCTTCACCGTGACCACCGGGGCAGACAATGACACTGACCCGACCAACAACACCGCCAGCAACGCCGCGCCCATCCCCATGGTGGACGCATTGGACGATGCCGCAGCATTCGCGGCCAATACCACGCAGACCTACAACGTGGGCACGAATGACCAGTTTGGGAGCGGCAGTCTTCCCGGCACGGCAAGCTTTAGCTTGGGCGGCGGGAGCACCTGTGGTTCTGCCAGCGTTGACCCCTCCACAGGGGTGGCCACCTTCCAGGTGCCGGCTACGGGTAGCTGCACGGTCGTTTACCAGGTGTGTGTGGGGACTGCCTGCGACTCGGCAAAGCTTACCGTAACCGCTCAGGTCGCTGACATGACCGCGGCGTTGGGGAGCTTGCCGGGGGCCTTGGGTCCGGGGCAGACGGTTTCGGGTTTGACCTTTTCCTGCACCAACAGCGGCCCGGACCCGGCGTTGAACGCCACCTGCAGCATTGCGGCGTCGGCTGGGGTCGTGAGCAACGTGGTGTGCATGCCGTCGGTGCCGGTGGCCTCGCTGGCTGCCGGGGCGAGCATCGCTTGCACCTACGATTTTGCCGCACCAGGCACTGTCGGAGGCGGCGACACCCCGGAAACTGGGGTCACCTTCACGGTCACCACCGGCGCCGACAACGACACCGATCCTGCCAACAACACCGCCAGCAACGCTTCGCCCATTCCCATCGTGGACGCTTTGGACGATGCGGCAAGCTTCCCCGCCAGCACCACGCAAACTTTCAACGTGGGGGCCAACGACCAGTACGGCACGGGTGGCCTTCCCGGCAGTGCGTCCTTCACCTTACTTGCCAGCACCACGTGTTCAGGTGCGAGCATCACCAGCCCTGGGGGTGTAGCCACGTTCCAGGTGCCGACCTCGGGGACCTGCGTGGTGGCTTACCGGGTCTGCGCTGGAAGCGGCTGCGAGACCGCCCAGCTGGTGGTGACGGCGCAGCAGCAACTGGAGCCCATCCCCAGCCTGGACCAGTGGGGCCTTGCGGCGCTGGTTTTCTTCGTACTTGGGGCTGGAGTGATGGTGCTGCGGCGGATGATGTCCTAACCACCTAAAGGCGTCCCCCGTTTACCCCGGGGGTTTATAACCGAGCAACCCTACTCGGAAGCTCGGTGCGCGCGGCAGTTCTTTACCGGGTAGGGCCCGTGCCTCCTTACCCCTGCGAGCCGCATCTTGCCTGTTCGGTCGAGGCAATCGGACTGCCGGCGTTCGAGCGTGCGGGGGCGGTGTTCGCGCTAGGTGCGGGAAGAGGTGGATGCCCGAGAAATGGATCCCTTTCACGTTGTCTTCAGGCCGACAATGTGCGGTATCGCAAACGAGCAGGGTACCCCTACCTCTATCGCTCGTTCTTGTGGTGGTTATGTAGTTTACGCCCCTCGCGCTTTCGTCTTCTATGCGCCGCGGATGTTTTTTTTGTTAGCCTACAAATTAGGCCAAGTGGCAATCTGACTCAGGGCTCGCGAGGACTTGACAGCATACTGCGACTCATACTACAAATAGGAAAACTACGGGACGGCTACGGACAATGCCGGCAAGGGAATGGGGCCAACGTTTTGAAACCGACAGGTCGGGCTGTCCCCAAAATGGGCGGGAACCTTTTACGGGGTTGAGGATTTCTCGCCGGAAAGGAGGGAACAACATGGGACGGTCCGATTGTGGGCTGCGCATGTCGAGGGAATGGCCCGGACCGCGCTCCCACCGTGGTTTCGCTGGGGCGTAGGGCTTGCCGTCTTGGTGGCGGTGAGGCCGGTAGGTGCGACCATCTACGCGGTGACGACCTTCATGGAGGTGCTGGTGAGCGACTCCGAACGTTCTCGGCGAGCACGGAAGAGCCAAAACAGCGGCGGGGCATCTACGCGAGCAGAAAAATGCCATCGCTTCCTTCGGTGGGTGCGTCACCCGAGGACGGTGTGAAGGCCGCGATGAAAACCCGGAGTTGGTGAGGCACAGGTTGGAAAGGTCCGCGCCGCAAAGGCCCCGGGCGCAGTCCTTCGTCGCTCATTTCCCTAGCACCGCCGGCCGGAGCCAGCATGGGCTGTTGTAAGTGCGGCATGCAAAAAACACAAATTCTTGGAGGTGAAAAATGAACGAAACGATGGATCAGGCAAAGGCTGAGGCGTTCGCCAGCAGAATGATGGGGCTGCTGAACGACGCGTTTGTGGGGATCCTGGTGAGCATCGGGCATCAGACAAGCCTTTTCGATACCATGGCGGAAATGCCAGCGGCCACCAGTGAGGCCATTGCCCAAGCCACGGGGCTTCAGGAGCGCTACGTGCGGGAGTGGCTAGGGGGCATGGTGGTGGCGCGGATTGTCATGTACGACCCGCCCAGCAAAACGTACGTGCTCCCGCGCGAACACGCAGCATTTCTCACGCGGTCCGCTGGCGCCAACAACTTCGCGTTTTTCACGCAGTATATCCGGGGTGTGGGTGCGGTTGAGCAGGATGTTATTCGGGCGTTCCGTGAAGGCGGTGGAGTTGGGTATGAGAAGTACCCCGACTTCCAACGCCTTCAGGCCGAAGAGAGTGCCAGGCTTTATGACACGGCCTTGGTGGAGACAATTTTGCCCTTGGCGGACGGGGTAGTGGAACGCCTGCGCTCTGGCATTGACGTGATTGACCTGGGTACGGGTCAAGGCCATGCCGTCAATGTAATGGCCCGGGAATTCCCCAACAGCCGTTTTCTGGGCGTGGATTTCTCGTCCGAAGGCATTGAGGCGGCCCGTGCCGAAGCGGCCCGTTGGAAGCTTCCCAACGCGCGCTTCGAGGTTGCTGACATCATGGCCGGGCTGCCCGGAGAATTCGATTTTGTAACCGCGTTCGACGTCATTCACGATCTCGCCAAGCCCAAGGCGGTTCTTGCCCACATCAACCGTGCGCTGCGTCAGGGAGGCGTTTTTCTCATGATGGACATCGCGGCTTCCAGCCACCTGGAGGAGAACCTCGATCACCCGTTGGGCCCGGGGCTTTACGCCTCATCAGTCATGCATTGCATGATGGTGTCGCTGGCGCAGGGTGGCGAAGGCTTGGGGGCCATGTGGGGCGAACAAGTAGCACGGGAATACCTGAAAGAAGCTGGGTTTTCCGACATCCAAACCCATCATCTGGAAGGCGACCCAATGCACGTCTTTTACGTCGCTCGGGCTTAAATGAGTTTCCATTGGCGTTCCGATTGGCCTTGCCCTGCATGCGCAGTTACGGCCGAAATCAGTGGAGGTTTAGTCCCTTTGTGTTGCTTGGGTGGGGGTTGTCCGTGTCGTTCTAGGGTCTGTCGAGCCGTGGGAGCTGCTCCCTTGCGCCTTTGCGGGCTTAGCGCGCGCTTCCCGCCACCTGTCGCACGAAGGGGCAGAACAGGTGCCAGCTAATGGGAGGGGGGCTTTCATCGCCGCAGAATGCTTTCATGGTTTCCGCTGGAGTGCGCGGTACGGCTGGAAGCTCCCGGAAGCTGGGAACCAGGGGAGCAAAGGACGCGTTGGCGGCCAAGCACAAGTCGCGAAAGTCGGCCAAAGATACGGTTTTCAACGGCTTTTTTTGCGGAAATTCGGCCAGATAAGCTGCCTGCAGGTAGCAAAAGATTTGCGGCCAGAGGGCCAGGCCGGCAGTTCCCGGGTTGGTGTTCACCACATTGAGCCGGAAAAATCGGACACTGCCTTTTTCAGCAGCCCCCATGAGGGCTGCGGTGAGCTTGGACAAAAGCTGCGCCGCAAAATCCACGGGTAAAAGCTCCAGGCCCCGGGCGGAGGTTTCGCTTAAAACCGGCTCCGAAGGGAAAACCGCTGGCGGCTTGAGGGGCAGGGCTCCTACCTGTAGGCAGCTTGCCAAAAGGGCAGGGAACCACTCCTTGGTGGGAGCGTAACCGCTGGTGGTGGCCCAAGACAAAAGCCCGGGGCGGCTCACCAGCACCGGCATGCGCCCCTGGCAGTGCTGGGCCAAAAGCTCCACCATTCGTTCGCTCACCCATTTGGTCAGCACGTACCCATCGGCGTTTGCTGCAGCCTCCCCCAAACGAGGGGGTAGCGGCGCCTCCTCGGAGCCACCGGCCCCCAAACTCGAGGCCAAGCGGGTGACATCCAAGCTGGAAACCAGATGAAAGGCCTTCAGGCGCTGGGTGACCGCAAAGTCCAAAAGGTTCCGAGTGGGGGTGACGTTGTCCTCCACCAGCTCGGCAAAGCTCGCTCCGTGCTGCACCGCAGCGGCGGCATGCACGTTCACCGCGGTTTCCCGGGCCAGGCGGGTGTAAAGATCGTGCGGCAGCCCAAGCTGCGGGTGGGAAAGGTCGGCGGCCACGGCCCAAAGGTTTTTTTCTGAGTCGCCCGGCAAACCGGGTTCCGGGATAATGACTGCGGCCCGGACGGCTGCTTCCTTGAGACGGTGACGGGCGTGTTCGTGGCTTTGGGCGCGGACCAGCGCCACCACCGGGCCCCCTGCCGGCGGCCCTGCAGCGAGTTCCGCCAAGAGGTGGATGCCCAGGAATCCGGTGGCTCCGGTTAGAACCGTGAGTCCACGAGGGGAAAATTCCGGAATGGCTTGCGGCAAAGGCGTGCGCAGCACCTGGAGCGCAACCTCGTCTTCCCTGCTTGCGGTTACCGGGGCTTTTGCTGACCCCTGAGGGGGAAAAGCAGGCCTTGACCTTATTCCCGGAGGCTGCTGGAGCTTTTCAAGCAACTCCCCCAGAGGCAAAAAACGAACCTCCTCCACCCCTAAGGGCACCGCCCGGGCATCGGCGAGGCTTAAGATCTCGGCGCAAGCCAGGGAGTCCAGCCCTTGCTGGGCGAGGGGCAGGGTGAGGTCTAAAGCTTCCTCTGGACGATGCAGGATTTGGGCTACGAGGTTCAGCAAATTCCTAGCTGCGGACGGCTCGGCTTCCGGCAGGGCCGTTGTGGCTTTGGGAGCCACCAGCAGGTGCCGGTAATAGGCGGCAATGGCCGCCCGGTTGGGTTTGAGGGAAGGGGTCAGCAGCCGGTTTTCCGGGGTCCAGGGGGTGTTTTCCGGATCCACCACAATGGCAGGTAAGGCCCGGCCCGGAAAGCGTTGGGCCAGGGCGCTCGCTAGACGGGCTTCCAGGTTTTCCCTAGGAGCTTCAGGCCCGGCCACTACCACCGCCACCGGTCCGGTGGGGGAGGGTACCACCGCCGCCTGCTGGCAGAAGCCTGTGGCCAAAAGGGCTTGTTCCATTTCTTCGGCCAGCACGAAGTAGCCGTCGGCCAGCTTAACGGCGGCGCTGGCCCGGCCTAAAACCTTGACCGTGCCGTCCGGCCGCAGCTCCACCAAGTCTCCGGTGAGGAAGTAGCCGTCCTCGGTTGTGCGCGAGGCATCGGAAACCGGCAGGGCGTGAGGCGGAAGCTTCACCGCCAGCTCCCCTCGCGGGAAGGGCCGGTCGGCTTGGGTAAACCCCAAATCCGGGCGGTCCACAAGCCGCACCGCCACGTTCGCTTGTAGCTTCCCGTTGTACGCGATGGTACCCACTTCGGTGGCGCCGTAAGCTTCGTGAACCGGGACGCCGAGGATGGTCTCCAGGAGTTTTGCGAACCCTTCGGGCACTGCCGCTCCGCCCACCGCCGCGGTGGCCACACGCCCGCCGAGGCGGGCGCGGAGGGCCAAGCGCAGCCGCGCCAGCTCCGAAACCGGTTCTTGCCGCTCCAGGGCCTGCTGGTACGCCTGCACCAAGGGCTGAAAGAGGGCCGGAGGACCTTCGAGGTACGTGGGTCCCAAAGCTTGCAGGTCTTCCCACAGCTCCAAGCCCCGGCGGCAAAAGCCCACGGTGCCGCCGTTGAGCAGGGTTTGCCACACCGACATGCGGTCCGCAAGCAGCGCAAAGGGCTGGAAAGATGCGGTAATCAGAGGGTAGAGGAACGCCCGGTACTCCCTGCCAGCCCGCATCCTATTACGGGTGATGGGGATGGGCTTAGGTCTTCCAGTGGAGCCGGAGGTAAACACGACTGTGTAAAGGTCCTCCTGGGAATCCGCGGCAATCCCCAGTTCCTTAGCCTTTTGCCAGGAAGGCTCGTCGTCGAAAAGCACTGGGGTCTCCAGACCCACACCACTGCGGCTGCGCCAGCCGGGAGGCGGCGGGGTGGGCTCGAGCGGCACACACCCAGGGGGGCAGGAGCTGTCAAGGCAAAGCTTGAGCCCGGAAAAACCGGTAAGGCGCTCAAGGCCTTCCCGATCGCCCACCACCGCCGCTACGCCTGCTTGGGCCACAACGCTTTGCCAGTGCTCGGGGGAAGCCGCGGGATCCAAGCCCACGGTGGGCAGCTGCGCGAAAACGCAGGCAAAGTCCACGAGGTAGCTTTCCCAACCCGGGTTTTTGAAGGCCACTGCCACCTTGTCACCGGCGGCCAGGCCTGCCGCCTCCAGGGCATGAGCGAGGCCTAAGGCTTTTTGGCGAACATCGCCGTAGCTGAGGTGGCTTTCCTTTTCCCAAGCCTTCACAAACAAGGTCCGATTTGAAAAGCGCAGCAAGGCGTTGTTGAGGCTTACCGCTTGCGAGGGGAACTCGGTGACGCCCAAACTGGCAAAGGTAGGCCCGGAGCGTGCTTCGTAAAAGGCGTGGCCAAGCTCGGGAAAGGCGGCCAGCGCTGCTTCAAAAGCTTCCGGGGAAAAGGCTTGGAGCTTGCTCATCGCTTTTTGGCAGCGGGAAAAGACCTCGTAGGCTTGGGGGGCCAACGAGAAGAAGCTTTGCTCGCTGCGAAAGCGGGGGCGGCCGTCCCCATCCTTTTGAAACCAGATGCCTGTGAGCGTACAGCGTTCTCCCCAAGGGAGCGAAGCTAACGGCACCCCGGGGAGCTCATTGCCCACCAGCTCCACCTTTTCCATGGGCAGGGTTTCATCCACGTGGCTGGCTAACAGCAAGCGCAGGGGCACCGGAACCCTGGCCTCCCGGTAGGCCCGTTCCAACTCTGTCCAGGCCTGGCGGAACTGCTGCAAGCTTTCCGCCAAAACCCAGCGGGCTATCGGTCCTGATGTGGCCCGGGTTGGGGCGAGGAAGTAGCTTTCAGCACGCAGCACGAAAAGCTCAGCGAGCAGCTTCCAGGCCACTCGGGTATCGGGTTGCTCCGCAAGCTTTTGTGCCCTTTCTGCCAGTGCCAGAAGCTTCTCCTGCAGTTCCGCTTGCCGCGGATGGGGTGGTTCTGCTGACGCTACGAAAGCTTGCCGGGTTGCTGCCCGCAGCACTGCCGCCACCTCTCGGAAATGGGCCACAGAGGGCGCCAGTTGAGGATGATCGCGGAGGAGGCGGGCAAGCCAGGGTGGGTGGCTCAAGGTTCATCCCCCTTTGCGTGCGCCGAAGGCACCGCTTTCAAAGCTCCTGCCGCCAGTTCTTCCAGAGAAAGCTGCATTAGGGACACGAGCAGAAAAGCTTTGTCCTGCTCCTGGGGCGAGCCGAGATTAGTCAAAAAATGCGCGGCTTGATAGCAGGCCGAAGCCAAGAAGTAAAAGGCGTCGTCGGTAATTGGGGGTGTGCCCCGGTAGTTGTTCAAGCGGCCGCTCAGGCGAATGAGGGGAAAGGCCTCCAAACCCAGGAACCGCAAAGCAAGCTCCGCATCGTAGTTGCCGTAGGCGGCTTGCAATCCGTACCAATCCGCCACCAGTTCTTCCAGCACCGTATGGCCCAATTTGCCAAAAACCCGGAGCGTGAGGTAGTGGGCCGCTTCATGGTTCAGGCGGATAACCAGAGCTTTGTCTTCCTTATGCGAGCTTTCCGGGACCGGCACCCCGCTGTAAGGTCCTCGGGAAGCAAGAACAAGCCGGTCCTGGTAAAGCTCCTTGCGCTGCAGCATTTGCTCCCACGATGGTGAGGCTTTGGGATCTTCTTCCCACTGCTGACGCAAGGCCCGGTAGCGCTGCCAGTTGTTGAGCCCTTGGAGCAAACAGGCCCCCATGGAATCGGGAATGGGCACCGGCTCCCCCCGGTGGGCCAGGAGCTGCACCAGCCGCACAAAGTCTTCCCGGCAACCGGCAATTAAAACCGGCAGAGTTCCGGCAGGGGTGGGGAGCAAATGCAAGGTAAGGGCTTCCGGGGCTTGAAGCGATGGCGTTTTTCGGCCTTCGCGGGGTTCTCCCCGGCGCACCGCTTGCACCCACTCCGGCGTTTGGCTCAAACCTTCCGCTGGCGAAAAGGAAAGCTGCGGGAAAGCCTCAGCGAGGCGCACGACGAGGGCACTGCCCTGGGCAGGGAGCTCCCGGTAAAACGCCACGTGTGGCTCGTCGGCAAGGGGAAGCGCCGCGCAGGGGGGCGGAAGAGGCGTGCAAAGGGCCACAAGCTGCCGAACCGCGTCGTCACCGGCGCCCAAGCTTTGCCAAAACGCCTCCCGCCAACGCCACCTTGTGTCTGGTTCCACCCCAGAAATGTACCACGCCCTCACCAGCTGGCGGAGGGGGTAAAACCCCGGCGCCATCTGGACGCTCGAAGGAGGTTATCCCCGCGGGCAAGTTCACTCGGGAGTAATTTTGCCCGGAGGTAAAAACACTCGAGTTCTCAATGTTCCCGACGCCTCGGGGCGCTTAAATTCGCTTACTCCTTGGGATTTTCCGGGACCTGGATGCTTTCCCCCCGTTCCTTCACAATGCGGCGGTACCAGTCGTCGGGGTAGCGGGGATGGGTGACGTTGCCCTGGCTGTCCCGGACGTTGCCGTCAAGGTACTTCCAGATTAAAAACTCCCCGAGCTTGCGCCAGCGGGCCACCACCCTTTCGCCTTCTTCCACGCTGTAGCGGGTAAGAAACTCCCGGGCCAGCTCAGGGGATTGGTGGTAAAGCGCTAGAGCTGCTTCTTCCACGTCCTTTTGCCGGGCCAGAAACGAGCCTTCCAGCTCCTGCTGGACCGGCTGAATATCCTGAATCATGTCGGCGTACCGGCTGTAGGCCCAGTTGGCCACAAAGTTGAAAACCCAAAAGGCCGAATCCCACGAGAAATGCGAAAAATCCCCGGTGCCCACGGCGTGGGGTTTGGGGACCCTGCGGATGCCGCAGTACATGGGGGTGTACACGGTGGTGTAGGTGTCATCCAGGCCAAACCACAAAACCCCACCGACGGGATTTGGCAAAAAGGAACGCATTTGCGCAATGAACGAAAAGCCAGTTTGCTGGGTGGAAATGGCCCGCTCGTGCACGTACTTTTTGCCGTCCACTTCCCACTCCATGGGCCGCCACCGGTAAGGACAGGCAAAGGGACCGGCGCCCACATCCTTGGTCATGTCCAGCGGCGTGCCCTCAAAATGGTCACGCATAAGCGCAAACATGTCGGCCACTGTGAGCTTTTTGTCGGGCTTTACGTAAAGCGGCAGGCGCTTTTCTAGATGGTACCCGTCAACATACTCCACGCTCAGGTTGAGAGAGGGAGCCACACGGCGAAAGACGCTCCACACCCGCGATTCGCAAAAGCGGGCGGCGCCAAAGTCGTAAGGAGCGTAGGTATCGGCAAAGCTGAACTCTTCATCCTTGCCGGAAAACCACCCCTTTTTCCTGGCAAACTCAATGACATCGGGGCTGTAAAGGCAGTTTTGCGGGTCGTTGAGAGGAAAGCGGCGGATGCGCGCCTGGTTGGCGTGAGCGGAAACCGTCCCGTCGGGCAACTTTACTGCCACCCATACCGCTCCTTTTTCTCCCTTGCCCTTGCCGATCATTTCCAAAAGCCACACCTCGTTGGGATCGGCAATGGAAAAGCTTTCCCCGGTGGAAGCGTAGCCGTACTCCGCCACCAAGCTGGCCATCACTTGGATGGCCTCGCGGGCGGTTTTGGCGCGTTCCAGGGCAATGTACATGAGGGAACCGTAGTCAATGATTCCCGCCGGTTCCGCAAGCTCCTCGCGGCCGCCAAAGGTGGTTTCCCCAATGGAAACCTGAAACTCGTTCATGTTACCCACCACCTGGTAGGTTTCCGGGGGTTGCGGGATGCGGCCCAGGAACTTGCCAGTATCCCACTCGATGATGTCACGCCAGGCTCCCGGTGGGTGTTTGGCCGCCGGCGTGAAGTAAAGCTCCCCGTAAAGCTCGTGGGCATCCGCGGCGTAGGAAATGAACGCGGAGCCGTCAGCACTGGCCCCTTTGGTCACCAGGATGTTGGTGCAGGCGGAGAGCGTCTGCCAACCGCCAAACCAAACCGCAAAAGCCATCAGTAAGCTGCGAACCCTCATCTTCTCCCCCTCTGGCACCGGCCTATTGGCCGGCCAAACGCACGTATGCTAGCAGGGGAGGGCACGATTGCTGAAAAGGGTGCACGCTCCTCCCGGAAAAAAACGGGACCTGCGACGAGGCGCAGGTCCTGGATTTTTTCAAAACCGTGACAGGGGCTTGCTACGGCGAAAGCCGGAACGATTGGAGGATGCGCATGTAGTTGGTGCGTTCGAAGGCGGCGGGGTCGGGGCAGCGGCGCAAGCTCATGGAGCCCAGGGCTTGCTGCAGCGACTCGTACTCGTGCTCCTCGAGCCACTGGGTCACCTCCTCCTTGATTTGCTTGAGGCGCTGGGGTCCGTGCATGAGCAGGGCGGAGACCACCTGCACAGCGCTGGCCCCGCACATGATGGCCTTGAGGGCGTCCAAACCGGTGTGCACGCCGCCGGAGCAAGCTAGGGACTTACTGAAGCGCCCGTAGAGAATGGCCAGCCAACGCAAACGGAGGAGAAGCTCCGAAGAGTCAGAAAGGTGCAGGGTGGTGGTGGCTTCCAGGTTTTCCACGTCAATGTCGGGCTGGTAAAAGCGGTTGAAGAGCACCAAACCGTCAGCACCGGCCTTTTCAAGCTTGGCGGCGAGGTTGGGCAGGCAGGTGTAAAACGGCGAGAGCTTCACCGCCACCGGAATCGTGACTTCTTCCTTGACGATCTTTACCACGTCCAAAAGCCGCTGCTCCACCGATTCAGAGGTTTCCCGGGAGTCGATGGGCAGGTAGTAGTAGTTGAGCTCCAGCGCGTCGGCGCCGGCTTGCTGCATGAGCTTGGCGTACTCCAGCCAGCCGGAAGGGGATGAACCGTTGAGAGAGGCAATCACCGGCACGTCTACCCGGGCTTTGATGGCGCGGATCTGCTCCAGGTAGGCATCGGGACCCAGGGCGTATTGAGGGGGAGAGGGGAGAACGGTGGCCGCCTCGGCAAAGGATTCGGCGTATAGCTCGGTGTCCCGGAAAGCGCGCAGCTGATCGTAAGTGAGCTGTTCCTCGAAAAGCGAGTGCATGACGATGGCGGACGCTCCAGCTTCTACGAGCTTGTCCACCATAGTGAGGTCATCCACCAGTGGGGACGCCCCGGGCATGAACGGGTGGGGAAGTCTCAAACCCAAATAGCTGACCGAAAGATCCATGTTGCCTCCTTTACTTTTGGGCCGCCGGCTCGAGCTCGGCTTTTTCCGCTACCGGGGGCTTAAACTGAGCGAGCCACTCGTGCATGGCCCACCGCTCCTTCACCACCTGCTCGGCGCGTTCCATGAGCTGCCGGAAGCGCGCGGGGTCCATTTGTCGCACCATGCGATAGCGGGTTTCGTTGCCCACGTACTGCGAAAGCGGTACTTTGGGCGCACTGGAATCCAGCTTGAGAGGCGGTTCGCCGGCAGCTGCGCGACGGGGATCGAAGCGCAGAAGCGGCCAGTATCCAGACTCCACCGCCAGGCGTTGCTGTTCGGCACCGTAGGCCAGGTCGTAGCCGTGGGCGATGCAGTGGCTGTAGGCAACGATGAGCGAGGGCCCGGGGTAGGAGTCAGCCTCGATGAAGGCCCGTACGGTTTGGGCGTCCTTGGCTCCAAAGGCCACCCTGGCCACGTACACGTGACCGTAAGTCATGGCCAGCATGGCCAGGTCCTTCTTCGGTGTGGCTTTCCCTGCCATGGCGAACTTGGCTGCAGCACCTAAAGGCGTGGCTTTGGACTGTTGCCCACCGGTGTTGGAGTACACCTCGGTGTCCAGGACCAGGAGGTTGATGTCCCGGCCCTGCGCAAGGACGTGATCCAAACCGCCGTAGCCAATGTCGTAGGCCCAGCCGTCGCCGCCGATGCCCCAGATGGACTTGCGCACCAGGTAATCGGCGAGCACTTCCAACCTGCGGGCGCGGGGATCGGAAAGGCTTGCCAGTTTTTCCCGGAGGATGCGTACCCGTTCCCTTTGCGCGGCAATGCCGGCCTCGCTGTACTGGTCGGCGGTCAAAAGCTCGTGCACCAGGTTGTCGCCAATCTGCCCTCCCAGTTCCACCAACAGCTCCCGCGCCTGTTCGGTGTGTTTGTCCACCGCCAAGCGGAAGCCAAAGGCGAACTCAGCGGCGTCTTCAAAGAGCGAGTTGGACCACGCCGGTCCACGTCCTTCGCGGTTAGTGGTGTACGGGGTGGTGGGCAAGTTTCCGCCGTAAATGGAGGAGCAACCGGTGGCGTTGCCGATGAGCGCGCGGTCACCGAAGAGCTGGGTGAGGAGCTTGATGTACGGGGTTTCGCCGCATCCGGCGCAAGCTCCCGAGTACTCGAAGAGCGGTTGCAGGAACTGGGAGCCTTTTACGTCCAGCTTGAGCTCTTCCCGCGGAGGATCAGGAAGGCCCAAGAAGAACTCGTAGTTGGCCCGTTCCTGCTCGCGCAAGGGCATCTGCGGGTGCATGTCAATGGCCTTGTGCTTAGGGTTCGATTTGTCTTTGGCCGGGCACACCATCACGCACAGGGTGCAGCCGGTGCAGTCCTCCGGTGCCACTTGGATGGTGTATTTCCAGCCTTTGAACTCCGGTGCTTTGTAATCGGTGGACTTGAAGGTTGCCGGCGCATCCTTGAGGTACTCGGGTGGGTAAACTTTGGCCCGGATGGCCGCGTGGGGGCACACCAGCGCGCATTTGTTGCACTGGATGCACAACGCAGGATCCCAAACTGGGATTTCCAGTGCGATGTTGCGTTTCTCCCATTGGGTGGTGCCGGAAGGCCATGTGCCGTCCACGGGGAAGGCGCTCACCGGCAAATAGTCACCCTTGCCCTCCATCATTACTGCGGTAACTCGCTTGACAAAATCGGGAGCCTTTTCCGAAACCACCGGCGGACGGGTGCGGGTGGCGGTGATCCTGTCCGGGACCTTGACCTCGAAGAGGTTGGCCATGGTGGTGTCCACGGCAGCAAAGTTCTTGCGCACCACCTCCTCGCCTTTTTTGCCGTAGGTCTTCTTGATGGCTTCCTTAATCTTGGCGATGGCTTCTTCCCGGGGGAGCACGCCGGAAATGGCAAAAAAGCAGGTTTGCATGATGGTGTTGATGCGCACCCCCATGCCGGTTTCCTTGGCCACCTTGTAAGCGTCAATGACATAAAACTTGAGCTTTTTCTCGAGAATTTGCTCCTGCACTTCCCTCGGTAAATGGTCCCAAACCTCGTCGGGACCAAAGGGGGCGTTGAGCAGGAAAATGCCGCCGGGCACGGCGTAGCTGAGCATGTCGTACTTGTCCACAAACACGAACTGGTGGCAGGCCACAAAGTTGGCCCGGCGGATGAGGTAGGAAGAGCGGATCGGCTTGGGCCCAAAACGCAGGTGGGAAATGGTCACCGCGCCAGCTTTTTTGGAGTCGTACACGAAGTAGCCCTGACCGTAGTTGTCGGTTTCTTCGGCAATGATCTTGATGGAATTCTTGTTGGCTCCCACTGTCCCGTCGGAACCCAGGCCGAAGAACACCGCCCGCTTCACCTCGTCCGGCTCGATGTCGAAGTCCCAATCGAAGGGCAGGGAAGTGTGGGTCACATCGTCCACGATGCCCACGGTAAAGTGGTTCTTGGGATTGGGTTTGGCCAGCTCGTCGTACACCGCTTTGACCATGGCCGGCGTGAACTCCTTGGAGGAAAGCCCGTAGCGGCCACCCACCACCCGCGGCATGGTGGCAAACCGCCGACCGTTGGTGCTGTCCTCCACGAGAGCCGTAACCACATCGAGGTAAAGCGGCTCGCCCAGGGCACCGGGCTCCTTGGTGCGGTCCAGAACCGCAATGGCCTTGGTTGTTGCTGGCAAGGCCGCGATGAAGTCTTTGACCGAGAAGGGGCGGTACAGGCGGACCTTGAGCACGCCGATCTTTTCGCCCCGGGCCAGAGCCCACTCCACGTACTCGTGGGTGACCTCAGCCCCTGAGCCCATGATCACAATGACCCGTTCCGCTTCCGGGTGACCCACGTAATCGAACAGGTGGTACTGGCGACCAGTGAGGCCCGCAAACTGGTCCATGACCTCCTGCACGATCCCGGGGCAGGCCAGGTAGAAAGGATTGCAAGCTTCCCGGGCTTGAAAGAACACATCGGGGTTCTGGGAGGTACCGCGGATAAACGGCCGATCGGGGCTTAAAGCGCGATCGCGGTGGGCCTTGATGAGCTCATCGGGAAGCAGCGCCAAAAGGTCCTCGTTGGTGAGCTCTTCGATTTTGGCGATCTCGTGGGAGGTGCGAAAGCCGTCAAAGAAATGCAGGAAAGGCACCCGACTGCGCAGGGTGGCCGCTTGCGCAATGGCGGCAAAATCGTGGGCCTCCTGCACCGAGCCAGAAGCCAGAAGGGCAAAGCCGGTTTGCCGGCAGGCCATGACGTCGGAGTGGTCACCAAAGATGGATAGCGCATGGGTGGCCACGGTGCGCGCCGTCACGTGCATGGCAAAGGAGGTGAGCTCCCCGGCGATCTTGTACATGCTGGGGATCATCAGCAAAAGCCCTTGCGAAGCGGTGAAGGTGGTGGTGAGAGAGCCCGCCTGCAGGGCGCCGTGCACGGCAGCAATGGCTCCAGCCTCCGACTGCATTTCCGTAACCTGGGGCACCGTGCCCCAAATGTTCTTGCGCCCCTGGGCCGACCACTCGTCTGCGAACTCACCCATGGGCGATGAAGGTGTAATCGGATAGATGGCAATGACCTCGTTGGTGCGGTGCGCAACCGATGCCACCGCTTCGTTGCCATCTACCGTGATCATACGGCGTTGTGCCATTTCTTTCCTCCTTCCCCTAAAGCGTTCAAAGACGCATTGGAGGCGGCCCATTAAGTGAACCGCTTCACAAGGTGAAGTGTACGCCCTTTTCCAGAGAACGGCAACAGCGCACGTGGTAAAGCGGGCTCGGGGGAAAATGCATGAGGCTAGGGGACAAATGGCGGCCCTGAGGGGAGTCGAACCCCTGCTGCCGGCTTGAAAGACCGGTGTCCTAACCGTTAGACGACAGGGCCGCACAACCTCGCGGCAGGCGTTATGGTAGCACACACTAGGCGACCCCTGCCCCTGCGTGTGGGCCCGCCGCTCCGCCTCTGTGGGGCCGCCGCTCCGCGGCGGCTAAGAGAAAAGCGACCCGCGACGGAGCGCGGGTCCCACATTTTGTGTTTGCTTTGTGGGGCCAGCGCTCCTGCGCCGGCGGGGGTGGGCAAGACAAGCGAGCATCCGGCTTTGCTGGCGCGCGCGTGGGGGCTCGGGGGGCTTAGCGCGCGGAGGGGCGGGGGGCTGCGCGCGGCCCCCCGCGAGGAGGGGCTGGGGGCGGGGAAAATGAGCGCGCGTCCAGCTTTGCTGGCGCGCGCGTGGGGGTTCGGGGGGCCAAGCCGGCCACGGGT